>Ga0116228_10000306_pt1 | contig 35948 bp, 37 predicted proteins | sample S1TSphfallax_2_FD_89694 | JGI IMG/M metagenome (GOLD analysis project Ga0116228, IMG submission 89694) | Host-associated microbial communities from peat moss isolated from Minnesota, USA - S1T2_Fc - Sphagnum fallax MG | ecosystem: Host-associated > Plants > Peat moss > Unclassified | place... | reverse complement strand
TCGACATAGATCGGACCGGTAATCGAATGCGGACCGCCGCCACCGTTCTGTTTCCGCAGTTTTACGATGCCATCCATATCCAAACCCGGTTTCACCTGTCCCAGTCCGTGCGAGAGCGTTTCGATGGAGACCGTATCGCCTGAATGAATCGTGAGCTTCGGCTTCTCGTTCGGGTCATACCAGCCCCATTGAACATTGTCCGGCGTGGCGGGAAGCGTGTAGTGCTTACGATAAGGCGCCTGTGCCGAGGCGGGGAGAATAAATGCTGCCAGCGTCAACCCCAAAGCCACGGCGGCGGCGATACAGACGATGCGTGATGCGTTCATGGTGATACCTGGGTTGGGGAGGGTGATACATGATGATATACGAGGGTAATTCGATGTTCTCGGGCAGGAAGGGTCTCGCCTTGGCGGGTGTCGCCTTGCTGCACGTGATGGTGATATGCGCATGCTACGTCGGATTGGCGCAGCCCATCCTGCGGCATTTCACGGCACCCATCACCGTGAGTGACATCCCGAGGCCGCGGGAGAAGGTCACCGTACGGCCGGAGCCCCCGAAACTCGACGATGCGAAGTTGCATATCGATCCGCCGGAGACGTCCTGGAATATTCCTGCGGATCCGGACTCCCCGGTGACCGTGGAGCCTCGGCCCGCGGAGCGCGCGCCCCCGGCCAAGGAAACAGCTCCTGTCCAGGCGGTGGTTGCGGGGACCTCGGTGCAGATGGATCCGAGACATCCGTTGAAGATCGGTCCTGACTATTATCCCGCCGGCGCAATCCGCCGTGGGCAAGAGGGACGATGCATCGTCCGGGTCACGGTGGCGGCAGACGGCAAGGTCATCGATTCCTCGCTGCAGTCGAGCAGCGGATTTGCGCTGCTCGACGATGCATGCCTGTCGGCGGTGCGCGGACAGCGCATGGTGCCGGCGACACAGAACGGCAAGACCATACAAAGCACGGCAGCGGTGCCCATCGTCTGGAGGCTCAACGATCTGGGGCGCTGAGGCCGCGCGCCCGGGACGACTCAAGGGTCCATCAGAACATCCCTCTGCGCGACAGGTGACATAACTCCGGATTCAGTTTCACGGCATCTTCGCATGTCCGTGATAGATTGTCGGCCGCAAATAAATTCAAGGCGGAACGATGATGACGAATATTCATTTGGTCGGGGGAGAGAAGGGCGGGGTGGGCAAGTCTTTGGTGGCGCGCCTGCTGGCGCAGTACATGATCGATAATTCGATCGAGTTCCTGGGATTCGATTCGGACCGCTCGCACGGTGCCTTGCTGCGCTTTTACGCCGGCTACTCCTCTCCCATCCTCATAGACAAGTACGAGAGCTTGGACGTCATCGTCGAGGCCGCCACGGAGAAGCCTGGCCGGCGAATCCTCGTCGATCTGGCTGCGCAGACCAACGAACAGCTGATGCAGTGGATGGACGACTCGCAGTTGCTGGAAGTCGCGCCGGAGATCGGCCTCAACGTTCGTTACTGGCACGTGATGGATTCAGGCCGTGATTCTGTCGACCTGTTGAAGCGTCTGCTCGACAAGCATGGAAACCGTCTTCACTACACGCTGGTGCTCAATCAACTGCGCGGGGACGATTTTCGAATCCTGGAGAACTCGGGCGAGAAGCAGCGTGCGCTCGAGATGGGCGCGAGCGTCGTGACGCTGAAACGCCTGCATGAAGCCTCGATGTCGAAAATCGACGCGAGCAGTTCGAGCTTCTGGGCCGCAGTCAACAAGAGCGACGGGGACACCACGGGTCTGCGCCTGCTCGAGCGGCAGCGCGTCAAGGTATGGCTGAAGAGCGCTTACACGGAACTCGCGAAACCGGGCGTCTAGCCGCTCCTTTCTGCACAAAGGCCGCACATACGCCGGTTCAAATCCGGCATTGCTCCATTCAAGCTGTTCATCACGCGGCGCCTCTCGCCGCGCGATGTAACAACCATTCAAGGAGCATTCATGAACAGTTTCACGGTTACCGCGGTCGGCAATCTTGCCAAGGATCCGGAATTAGCGACGAAGGGCGATACCAGCTACACCCGGTTTTGCCTGATGGGTAATGACTATGCGGGCAAGGACAAGCAGGGAAACCCGCGCGAGGAGGCCACCAGCGTGTGGTTCGTGGCCTTCGAGAGTCTCGGCGAGGCCATCGCGAAGAACTCTCGCAAGGGCGATCAGTTGATTTTGCAGGCGCAGATGCGCGCCGACAATTGGACCGACAAGGACGGTGAAAAGCATTACAACTACTCCTACATCGTGCAGAATTTCCGCTTCGGTGCGCCGGGGAAGGCCAAGCGGGAACAATTTGCGGGAAGACGCGACGAAAGTGAGCTGAACGCGCTGGAGACGGAAATCTAAGCCGCGTCCCTCTTCATCAATTGATTCTTCTCAACCCAAGGAAAAGGATTTCCGCCGTGCATCACCCTCATTTCCCGCGATTTGGCGTCAAGTGCGCCGTGCCATATGCCGTCTTGCTGATCACGGTGCTGTGCGCACCCGGCGAGGTCATGGCACAGGCCTCACCTTTCATGACTGGTGCGACCGCACTGCAGACAAATATTCTGGCCTGGCTTACCCCGGTCGCCATCATCCTCGTGATGGCATTGGGCGGCATGGCGATGGCAAATCGAATGTCTTGGGGGTGGTGCATCGGTGCGATTTTGGGTATCGCCATCGGATTCGGCGCGCCGCAAATCGTTACCTGGGTTCGCGGAATGTTTGGAGTCTAGGGCATGAGTGCGGAAGGCAAAGCTCCAGGACTCACCCTCGATCCGTTGTTCGTCGGCGCAACCAGGCCATCCATGCGTTGGGGCGTCACTTACTCGGCGCTGTTGTTCAACATGGTTTTCACGATGGAGGCCTTCTTGCTGACCAAGAATCTGCCCACGCTGCTGTTGTGTTTGCCGATTCACGCCGTATGCGCCTTGCTCTGCGCACGCGACGCGCGTTTTTTCGATCTGATCCTGATCTGGGGGAGAACCAGGCTGCCGGCCTTGTTTGGTAATTTGCGTTTCTGGAAGGCGAGCAGCTACAGCCCCTTGGTCGTCGACCTGCCAGGTCGCGGCGGCTGGCGGCAGAGGCCGACCAGCGTCGTGTAACACGAGAATATCAAGGAACGCAGGCACTTCCCGACAGAAGAATGCGGGGTAGAATGTGCCATGAGCGAAATACAGATCACCATCCAGGAAAAGGACGGCCCCTGCCGGGCGTGGGTCTTGAAACCCCATGGCGCGGGCAGGTGGCCCGCCGTGATCTTCTATATGGACGGTTTTGGCATCCGTCCAGGCATGATCCAGATGGCCAAGTATCTGGCAGACAAAGGCTATGTCGTGCTGCTGCCTGACTTATATTATCGCTTGGGCGACTACGCGCCGCTCGACCCCAGGGAAGTCCTGAAAGGCGACGTACGTGCCACGATGGGCCCGATGATGGCCAGTACCGACAACCACAAAGCCGGTGAAGACACGTCAGCCTTCATCGCGTATCTCGACACCCGCTCGGATGTGGCCGGCAAAAAGATGGGAACCGTTGGCTTCTGCATGGGCGGCGGCATGGCCCTCACGGCGGCAGCTTACTATCCCGATCGAATTGCCGCGGCAGTCAGTTTCCACGGCGGCAATCTCGCCACCGATCTGCCGACCAGTCCTCACTTGCTTCTCCCGAAAGTGAAGGCCGAGCTCTACATCGCCATCGCCGATAATGACCATGGTTATCCGCCCGAGATGGCTGCACGCTTTGAGACGGCGCTGCAGGCCGCAGGTGTCAAGCACAAGAGCGAACTGTACGCGGGCAAGGCACACGGATGGATGAAACCGGACCTGCCTGTCTACGATGCCAAGGCTGCGGACAAAGGTTGGAACGAGCTGCTCGCGCTGTACGCTCGAACGCTCAGCTGACGACTTCCAGGATCGGTTGTTTCTCCCCAAAGCGCGCACTTAATCGGATTCAGCTTCCGCGCCGCATCGCTCAGACTGTCTGCAAGCGTCGAGCAACTCGCCGCTGCCGGGCCGTCGCTGAGGAAGCATCTGAATGGTGTCGTTGAGAAATGGTTCCGCCATCCGCCGCGAGATGAGCGCGGCGGAAAAAATACCCTACGCCGCGCACGTGTCGCCGCACGTGGTCAGCACGGTATTCGGGGACTACGTGCAGGTGTTTCGGCTGGGAGGCGCAAGCTTCGAGACCAGCGACGATGAGGAGCTGAACAACTGGCACGAGCGCCTCAATGTACTGTGGCGCAATATCGCGAGTGCGAATGTCAGCTTGTGGACCAGCACCGTCCGGCGCCGAGCGGAATCGCTGCGTATGTCTGGTGCAGACGCGGCGGGTGAGGCCGGCGGCGAGTTCGCCAACGCCCTCATCGACAAGTACAAGCGGCGGCTGGCCGACGAGACGCTGATGATCAACGAGATTTATCTCGCCATCGTGCACCGTCCGACCAGCGGCGTCGCGACCGGGTTGGTCTCGAAGATATTGTCCAAATCCAAGCACGGGGGTTTTCAACAAACTTTGCTCGAGGCGCTCGATACCTGCGGGAAACTGGCGCAGACCTTGGCGGCCTCCATGGCGAGGTACGAGCCTGAATTGTTGGGCGTGTACGGCCCGCCCGATCGGCGTCATTCCTCGCTGTTGGAATATCTGGCTCTGCTGATCAATGGTGAATGGCAACGCGTGCCTTTGGTGCGGGGCCCCGTCAACCATGCTCTCGCGACGTCGCGACTCCTGTTTGGCTCGGAAACAATCGAATACCGATCACCGGTCGCGACTCGCGTCGGCGCCATGCTGGGCATCAAGGAATATCCGACGCCGACCGCCGTGGGCATGTACAACCGGCTGCTGTCCGCGCCGTTCTCATTCGTGCTGACGCAGTCGTTTTCGTTCTTGACGAAGGCATCGGGCCAGTCGCTCCTCACGCGTCAGTTCAACCGGATGACCAACGCCGGGGACTTCGCCGTCTCGCAAGCCAATGAACTGAAGGATGCGCTCGATGCGCTGACCAGCAACGAATTCGTGATGGGAGACCATCACTTCACCCTGCAGATCATGGCCGATGTGGATGAGGGGCACGACGAGCCTGCGTTGCGGCTCAAGGCTCTGAATGACCATACGGCAACCGCCCGCGCACTCCTGGCCGACACGGGCATGCTGGTGGCTCGCGAGGACTTGGCCTTGGAGGCCGCGTTCTGGGCGCAGTTGCCGGGGTATTTTGCCATGCGGGCGCGCAAGGCGCCGATCACCTCGCGAAATTTTGCCGCCATGGCGCCGTTCCACAATTTTCCGCTCGGGCGCCCCCGCGGCAATCATTGGGGTGATGCGCTCACGATGTTCGTCTCCAGCGCGGGATCGCCTTACTATTTCTCTCTTCATGCCAGCGACCCTTCCGATCCCGACGGCGGGAGCCGCAAGGACACCGGGCACACCCTTATCTGCGGGCCCACGGGTTCCGGCAAGACGGTATTCGTTGGATTTCTGATTGCAGCGCTCAGCCGGCAGGGGGCGACGCAGATCGTCTTCGACAAGGATCGCGGCCTGGAGATTCTGGTGCGGGGGCTTGGCGGCGAATACCTGCCGCTGAAGAACGGCACGCCGACGGGTTTCAACCCACTGCAGCTGCAAAATACCCCGGCCAACGTCGAATTTCTCAAGTCCTGGCTGCGCTTGCTGTGCGGCGCCAACGGCGCTGCGGTCAGAGAATCATCCGATCTCGATCAGGCGCTGAGGGGAACGCTGGCCCTGGCGCCGGAAGCCCGGCGGCTGTCGCGGCTGATCGAGTTTCTGGATCCCACCGATCCCGAAGGTCTGCACGCAAGACTTTCGAGGTGGTGCGCGTCTTGCCGCGGCGACTACGCGTGGGCATTCGACAACGCTGCTGACAGCGTGATCGCCCGGCTCGACGGCAAACCCATCATCGGCTTCGATGTCACCGAGTTCCTGGATCACCCGCTGACCCGGGCGCCCATCACGCTGTATTTATTTCACCTGGTCCGCCAGCTTCTCGATGGTCGCCGGTTGGTGTGCTGGATGGATGAATTCTGGCGGTTATTGGCCGACCCCGCCTTCGAAACCTTCGCCAAGGATGGCCCCAAAACCTGGCGAAAACTCAACGCGGTCATGTGCCTCGCGACGCAAAGCCCGAGCGATGTGCTTGACAGCGCCATCAGCCGCACATTGATAGAACAAACGCCGACCAAGATATTTTTTCCCAACGCGGACGCCAGCGTCGGCGAATACACCGAGGGATTCGGCCTGACGGAGCGGGAATTTCGACTGATCAAGGATCAGCTGGAACCGGGCTCGCGCATGTTCCTGGTGAAACAGACGCATCACAGCGTGGTATGCGCGCTGGATCTCAAGGACTTCAAGGCCGAATTGTCGGTCATTTCGGGACGCACCGGCGAGCTGAAGCGCATGCAAGAGATCATCGATCTGGTCGGCGCCGATCCTCGGTCATGGCTGCCCCGTTTCCTCTCGACTCACGTGCACTGATCCACACTCAAGCAAGGAGAGCTTCATGAATATCCGCATTGCATCGATTCTCGCGATATTGATCGTTTCCATGGCGTCGGTTTCGACCGCCAGGGCGCAGTGGGCCGTCGTCGATGCCCCTGCCATCGTGCAGTTGATTCAGGAGGTGGAAGACCTGGAACAAGTCATTTCGACTGCGCGCAACCAGTTGAACCAGGCAAAGCAAGCTCTGCAGACCATGACCGGTGACCGCGGCATGGAGATGTTGCTGAGCGGCACGGTACGCAACTACCTGCCGTCCGGGTGGCAGCAGGTGGTCGCCTCCGTGCAGGGCGGCAGCGGCGGAGCACTGGCGGGGGATATTCAAAGCAATGTGCTTGCCAATAGTGTGCTGTCGCCGCAGCGTATGGCATCGCTTTCTCCCGAGTCGCAGCAGCTGATCCAGGCGATGCGCCAGTGGGGAGCGGCGCGTCAGTCGATCGCGCATCAAGCTCTCGCGAACTCGAGCAGTCGTTTCTCCTCCCTGCAGACGCTGATATCCACCATCGGGTCAGCCACGGACCAGAAGGGCATATTGGATTTGCAGGCGCGAATCAATGCCGAACTTGGAATGCTGCAGAACGAACAAACGAAATTACAGGTCATGAATCAAGCAATGCTTGCCCAGGAATCCACCCTGAATCAGCAGCGCCAAGAGCGGGCCATCGAGGCGCAGGGACAGTTCAGTACGCGTTTTCAGCCGGTCCCTTGATCGCAACCTGCAGCGGAGGTCATGGAAATGGGGTTCTTCGCCACCTTTTGGGCTTGGCTCAACTCGCAACTGTCCACCTACATCGGTGACAACACGGCCCGGCTGGCGGCGACGCTCGAGCCTACGGTGGTGACACTGGCCACGGTCTATGTGATGGGCTGGGGTTACCTGCACCTCATGGGCAAGATCGAGGAGCCCATCGGTGCCGGTTTGAAACGCATTGCCGTCGTCGCCTTGGTGCTCGGTGTCGGCCTGCAACTGTGGTTGTACAACACCGTGATCGTCGACACCTTCTACAAGGCGCCGGCTCAACTGGCCGCCGCCATGGTCGGCGCCGGGGACCCCGTCGGCACGATCGACACCATCTGGGATAGCGGCGGTACGGTGGCCAGCAATCTGTGGGACAAGGGCGGTGCGTTTTCGAACTGGGGCTTCTTTCTGGCCGGCGTCATCATTTACTGCCTGGTTGGGATGCTTTGCGTGTACGCAATGTTCCTCATCGCCTTGTCGAGCATTGCGCTCGCGGTGCTGTTGGCCCTGGGTCCCCTGTTCGTCGCGTTGCTGCTGTTCGATGCCACCCGGCGGTTTTTCTCGGCATGGATCGCACAGCTGGCGAACTACGCGCTGATCACGGTGCTGACCGTCATGATCGCCGCGCTGTTGCTGCACATCGTACAGTCCTATGCCGCGCAAACCGCCGCGCGCGGCACCGCCATCCTGACCGTCGATGCACTCAACATGCTGCTGGTCGCCACGCTGGTCTTCCTCGTGTTGCGGCAGGTGATGCCGATTGCATCGGGGCTGGTCGGCGGGTCATCGTTGCATTCAGAAGGTTTCGTCGGCAGAAATCTCGCGCGCGGCCTGAGCCTGGCGGGCAAGAGCGTAGGCCCTGCGATCAGGTATGCCACGCCTCACGTCGCAAGAGGCGTCGCGGGCGCCGCCGGCGTGGCGCAACGGGCCGTGGCCGGCGGCGCGGCGTTGAGCCGCAGCTGGCGGAATCTGCGCGGATAGACAAGGCTTCTTTTTCCACCAAGGAGGGTGACATGTTTCGACTGATCGTTTGCTTCTCGATTCTTCTGCAGGGATGCGCATCGCACGCAGTGCGCTGTGAGTCGCACCTGCAGCCCATCAATCCGCCGCCCGTGAAGGGGGCATCATGACGGCAGGCGATCTGGACGGATATTTTGCGGAGGCCCGGTCGTGGGATACGGATCGTTCAGCACAACTCCGGCGCAGCGCGCGCGTGGCGTGGTGGGCAGCGGGCGCGGGATGGTGCGGTACCGTTGCCTGCGCGGTGGCGCTTTCGGTGTTGATGCCGTTGAAGCGGGTCGACCCCTTCGTGATTCGCGTCGACAACAGCACCGGTGTGGTGGATGTCGTGCCGGTGTACGAAGGTCATGCCCCCTTCGAGGAATCCGTGACACGCTACTTTCTGACCCACTATCTCGATACCTGCGAAAGATTCAACTTCGCCACTGCCGAGAGCGACTATGAAGAGTGCGGGGCATTTCACTCGCCGCAACGCAATCAAGCGTGGTATGCATTATGGACCGCGACCAATCCCGCCTCGCCTCTGAACGTGCACAAGGATGGCAGTACCGTGCGCGTCCAGGTCACCTCGGTGAGCTTCTTTACGCGCGCCAGCGGCCTGTCGGATCTTGCGCAGGTGCGCTACCTGAAGGCTGCGCGCCAAGGTCCGGGCGCTGAAGAGTCGATCACGCACTGGCTCGCCAATGTCCAATACGCATACACCGAGCCCGCGAAGGATCCGAAGACACGGCGGTGGAATCCACTCGGTTTCAAGATCCTCGATCTGCACTCGGAGCCCGAGGCGATTTCCGAACAGCCCCTGGCTTCCACGGTCACGACGAGGGCCGCGCAATGAAGGGAATCACGGTTCTGAGCTTGATCCTGGCTTTCTTCATTTGCGTGATCTCCCGGCAGGCCTGCGCCGAAGTGGCGCCGGCCAAGGGAATGGCGGACCCGCGCATTCGCGTCGCGGCGTACAGCGTGAACGAGGTCTACCGCTTGCGCGGCTACGTCGGCTATCAAATCGACCTGGAGTTCGAGGAGGGTGAATCATTCACGGGACTTGGGTCCGGCGATATCGAGGGATTGTCGTTCGTCGGCAAAGACAACCACCTGTTCCTGAAGCCCAAAGCGCTCAAGGTCGCGACCAATATCACCGTGCTCACCAATCGCCGGCACTATCAAATCGACTACACCGCCATGCCGCAGCGACCGGCAGCGGACGATGATGTCATCTATGCGCTGCGATTCACGTACTCGCCGGCGGCGGCAGAAGTGGCGGCGGACGCCGCAGCGAAGCGGGTCGAAACCGAGCTCCAGGAGGCGGCAACCACCCGGACTCGCAATGAGGATTATTCGTACTGCGGACACGCGACCTTGAAACCGATTGCTGCCTGGGACGATGGCGTGCACACGCATCTTACATTCGCGGCAAACGCGGATCTGCCGGCGATATTCGTGCGTAATGACGACGACAGCGAGTCTTTGCTGAACTTCAACGTGGACGCGGGCGACGTCGTCGTCCATCGCGTTGCGCGGCGCTTCATTCTGCGCCGCGGCAGCCTGACCGGGTGCATCGTCAATCAAGGTTACGCAGGCGGCGGAACCAGGTTGGATTCCGGGACGATCGCCCCCGGCGTGCAGCGCCACGTGCAAGGAGTCATGCCATGATCGATCATCACGCCCCGGAAGCAAACGTCGCCGGGGAACGCGACGGGTCCACCTTGAAACAACCCGTGTCCATGCAGTCGCGCGTCAGCAACTTCCTGGCGCTCGGCCTCATGAGCGTGCTCGGCCTGGGCATGCTCGCGTGGTATTACGCGCACGCGTTGACCCGTGAGGGTCGCGCGCAGCAGGCGGCGCAGACGCTGTCGACGAAGCGTGCGCAAGGTGACCTACCCTTGCCGAGCCTGGGACGAATCGATCCGCCGATGCCCGCCGCAGCGCCCGCCGCAGCGGTGCCACCGCCGGCACCGATTCAGTTGGCGGAGATCCCGCTGCAGCCCAGTGCGGCCAATGCCACCGTCTACGGATCGCCGCCGCCCAAAAGTGCCGCCGAACTCGCTGTCGACCGGCAACTGTCGGGCGTCGTGTTTTCACCGCAGAGTGCAGGTAACTCTGCGGTACCGGCGGCCATGGTACCCACCTCGCCACCGGGCGAGGCGCCTGCGAGCGGCGATTTGGGCACGCTGCTGCACCCCACCGTGACGACTACAGTTCGCGCTGAAGTGCTCCCCACCCAGCGCCTGTTGCTGCCCAAGGGAGCGTTTCTCGATTGCACACTGGAAACCGCCATCGATTCGACATTGCCGGGGATGACGACCTGCGTCATGGCCACCGACACCTTCGGAGTCGACGGACAGGTGGTGCTGCTGGAGCGAGGCACAAAATTGGTGGGAGAAACGCGCGGTCAAGTTCAACAAGGATCCGCGCGGGTGTTCGTGCTGTGGAACGAAGCGCGTACGCCCACCGGCGTCATCGTGCCGCTGGCCTCGCCCGGAGCTGATGAGTTGGGCCGTTCCGGGATGCCTGGAACCGTCGACCGGCATTTCTGGGAGAGATTCGGGGCGGCGATGTTGGTTTCGGTCATCGACGGCGGCATCCAGGCGGCCGTGCAATCCAGCCGCGGCAGTGGCGGAGCGGTGGTGGTGAATCCTTCGGCGACCCAGGACGTCATGACCGAGGTGTTGAAAGGCACCATCAGCATCGCGCCCACCGTCAGGAAACAGCAGGGCGACCGCATACAGGTGCTGGTCGCGCGCGATCTGGACTTCAGAAGTGTGTATGAACTGCGTTCCGCCGGCCGTTGACGGTGCCGACGCGTCGGCGCTCGGGCTGACGCTACGCGCGCTGCGGCCGTTGCTCGCGGACCGCGAGGTCATGGAGCTCTGCATCAACCGGCCCCACGAGGCATTCGTGGAGACCCGCGCCGGCTGGCGGCGGGAACATCTGCCGTTCGCCGATTTCGACTGGTGCACCCGGCTCGCAAAACTGATCGCAAACTCGACGCAACAGCGCATCGATGCGACTTCACCGTTGTTGTCGGCATCGCTGCCTTCCGGCGAACGAGTCCAGATCGTGATGCCGCCGGCGACCACCGCCGGGTGCGTGGCGATCGCGATTCGCCGCCCCGCGGAGGAGATCTGGAGCATCGAGGAACTGGGTGCCCGCGGTATTTTTCGCACCACCAGGCGCGCTTCGCAGACGCTCGATGACACCGAGCAGCAATTGCTCGGACTGCTGGGCGCATCGAGATTCGAAGAATTCATGCGGCTGGCCGTGCGCAGCCGCAAAAACATCGTGGTTTCAGGACCCACCGGATCCGGCAAGACGACCTGGACCAAGGCGTTGATCCGCGAGATTCCAAGCGAGGAGCGCCTCGTGACCATTGAGGACGCCAAAGAACTGGTGATGGATCGCCACCCGAATCACGTGAGGTTGTTTTATTCGAAGGATGATCAGGGGGTCGCACGGGTGACACCAAAACAGCTGCTGGAATCCTGCCTGCGGATGAAGCCCGACCGGATCTTGCTGGCTGAACTGCGCGCCGAGGAGGCGTTCGATTACCTGCGCAATGTGAACTCCGGACACCCAGGATCCATCACCAGCGTGCATGCAACCAGCGCAGAGCTCGCGTTCGAACAACTCGTCTTGTTGGTCAAGCAGAATCATGGCGGCCGCGAATTGGCGCGCGGCGACATCAAAAGCCTGCTGTACCTGTTGATCGACGTCGTGATCCAGTTCGGGGTCGAACGACACGAACGCTTCATCAAGGAGATTTGGTACGACCCTGAGCGGAAGCGCGTTCGATGAGCGCCTGGCTGCACGGTCCTCACGCGTTGCTGTTGGGCTACACTGCGATTCAAGCGCCGATGTTCGCGGCACTGGTACAGGCCCGCGCCCGGTTGCAGCAATTCGCACTGTCGCCCCTCGTGGCCGTGCCCCTGACCCTCATTGCGGGTCTGGGAGCGAGCGCTTCCGAATCCCTGGTGACGCACTCGGGACTGGTCGTCGGTCTCGCGCTGGGTGCCGCCCTCGGCTACGAGGGCGGTAAGTCCCTTGCACGCGGATCTGTGGAGGCCGATGCCCATCGGCGCGGCTCGGTCATCGAGGAGCCGCCGGCACCCGCGAAACCGCGATCCAGGACGGTCTCCCTGGATCGTGGCTTGACGCTCGGCGGTGTTCCGGTTCCCGCACTGGACGAACCCAAGCATTTCAAGCTGATCGGCACCACGGGCACGGGCAAGAGCACCGCCATTCGCGAGCTACTGGACCAGGCGTTGGCGCGCGGCGACCGCGCGGTCATTGCGGATCCCGACGGCGGTTACCTGCAAGAGTTTCACCAACGCGAGCGCGGCGACGTCGTGCTCAATCCATTCGATTCGCGTTCGGTCAAATGGGACCTGTTCGCCGAGGTGAAGAATGAATACGACGTCGAGCAACTGGCCCGATCTTTGATACCCGACCATGACGGGCAGGATCGCAGCTGGCGCGCGTACGCGCGTACCTTTTTCACGGCTGTCACCCGCCAGGCGCACGCGGCAGGAATCGACGACGTGGGCGAACTCTACAGGCTGTTGGTCGTCGCGGACACCGCCGAACTGCGGGGCTTGGTGCAGGGTACGCCGGCACAACCATTCCTCGATGAACACAACAGCAGGATGTTCGATTCCATCCGCTCGGTGACCAGCTCGGCCGTGGGTGCACTGGAACACATATCGAAACAAACCTCCCCGGGTTTCTCGGTCCGGGACTGGGTCAGCAAGGAATCGCAGGGGGTTCTGTTCATGCCCTACAAAGCCGGGCAGATCGCCGCGCTGCATTCAACCATCTCCGCATGGATGCGGCTCGCCATCTACGAGACCATGGATCGCGATTCGGAAAAGCAGGCGGGCAGCGACCCGCAAAGACTTTGGTTCGTGGTGGATGAGCTCGACGCGCTCGGTCAGATCGACGGTCTGAAGGACGCGTTGGCGCGATTGCGCAAATTCGGTGGCCGCTGTGTACTGGGCTTTCAGTCCATTGCGCAGGTTTCCAGCACCTACGGCCATGGCGAAGCGCACACCATCGTGGAGAATTGCGGCAACACGCTGATTTTGCGCTGTTCCGCCAGCGAGGGCGGCGGTACCGCGCGATTCGCTTCGCAGTTGATCGGCGAGCGCGAAGTCATGCGTACCGCGGTGTCGACCAGCCGGCGCGCCACCGAGATCTGGGGATCGGTGACGCACAGCAAGCAACTGGCCGTCGAGTCCGCGGTGCTGCCGTCGCAGGTCGAGCAGCTGCCGGATTTGTCCGGATACCTCAAATTCGCATCTGATCCCCGGTGGCTGAGCGTACGCCTGGACGCGAAGCGTGCGTGGGAGCAGAACCGGCCGCGAAGGCACGACGACGCCGCAAGCTTGCGAGGCCGGTCGGGTGCGGCGGTGATGGACCGTGAATGACCGAGTGTCCAGCATCGACGATAAGACCATGGCGTTCGGACTGCTCATGGAAAGTGCGCAGGCTCATCAGAAGCTCGCGGAGAGTCAACTGCAGAAACTGCGCGACCACACCCGGGATCTGGACGGCGTCGTGCGCGAGGAAATCCGCAGAACCATGGTCGATGAATTGCAGATGTTGACCGTGGAAACCTCGCGAGCGATCGGTGCGCTGGAAAAAATCCGGCGCAGCGCCGGTGTGCGAACCACCCTGGGCGGCGTCGGGCTCGCCGTGGCATGCGCGATCGTTCCGGTCATCGTCGCGAAATTGACGTTGCCCTCGGCCGCCGATGTCGCCGCGCTGAAGGCGCGCCATGATGAATTGACCGCCAGGATTTCCACGTTGGAGCAGCGGGGCGGACGTATCGAGCTGCGTCAATGCGGTGCGTCGCTGCGTCTTTGCGCGCGGGTGGATCTGAAAGCCCCGAAATATGGAGAAAAGGGTGACTTCTACGTCCTGGAGGGCTATTGATCTCATGCAGTGGGGCAGCAACTCGGTCGTCGTGGTCGCAGCAGTAATGCTTGCGTGCATCGCCTTGTCGAAGCGCCTCCGGTCCAATTCCACGGAGGCGCATAAGCGCGGCGTGCGGCTGATCGACGCCACGCGGCGCTCCTTCCTGTCGCGACGGTGGCGGCCACGGCCGCAGCAGATCACCATGGCCGGCGTTCCGATCGCACGCTTGGACGAGACCAAGCATTTCAAGCTGATCGGCACGACGGGAACCGGGAAATCAACGGCGATCCGCGAGATTTTGCAGACGGCAATAGCGCGCGGCGACCGGGTCGTCGTTGCGGATCCGGACGGCGGCTACTTGGAAAAATTTTACAGCCGCTATCGTGGCGACGTCGTGCTCAATCCCTTCGAATGCAACTCCGTCAAGTGGGACTTGTTTGCGGAGATACAAAATCGATATGACATCGAACAATTGGCGAGCGGGTTGATAGCCGGCAGTCAGGATCCTTCGGCGCGCGAATGGCGCGGCTATGCGCGGACATTTCTCGCGGCGATCGTGCGCCGCTGCCACGACAACGCCTGGCGTGACAGCGGAAATCTATGGCGTCTGTTGATGGTGGCCTCGCCGGAGGAGTTGCGGCCGATGGTCGCCGACACCCCTGCTCAGCCGTTCCTCGATGTCGAAAACGCCCGTATGTTCGGCTCGATCAGGTCGGTAGCCGGGTCCGCGATCGCCGCGCTCGAATATGTTCAAGCCCAAAGGTCATCGCCCTTTTCCGTCCGGGAGTGGGTCAGAAATCGAACCCGGCCCGGTCTGCTGTTCGTGCCCTACAAAGCGAATCAACTCGCCGCGCTCAGATCGATGATCGCGGCGTGGATGCGTCTCGCGATCTTCGAAGTCATGAGCCAGGCGGAAGGCGTCGATCAGCGCATTTGGTTCGTCATCGACGAGTTGGATGCACTGGGGGCGATCGACGGACTGAAGGATGCGCTGGCGCGGCTGCGAAAGTTCGGCGGCCGTTGCGTACTGGGGTTTCAGTCGGTGGCGCAGGTTTCCGACACGTACGGGCAGGGCGAAGCGCAGACGATCGTGGAGAATTGTGGCAATACGCTGATTCTGCGCTGTTCGGGCAGCGAGAACGGGGGTACGTCGCAATTCGCCTCCAAACTGATCGGTGAGCGGGAAATCGTCAGGCGGCAGGTCTCGCGCGGAACCGACCGTGAACAGGCGTTCGCCTCGCGCGGCGCGCGCCGATCGCGAAGCGTCTCGGAGCAACACATCACGGAATCGGCCGTCCTGCCCTCGGAGCTGGAGCAGTTGCCGGACCTGTGCGGATATTTGAAGGGCGCGTCCTCGCCCATTTGGTTGAAGGTGTCCTATGGCAATCGATCCTGAGCGAGCATCTGACTTGTCGAACGCCAACGTCAGGGCCGCAAGCTATTACATTGCGCGCACGCAAATTTCCTGTCCTCATTGCGGCGCCACCACGCCGCTGACCGGCGTGGCGCTCGCACCCGACCACGAGACGTTGGATGACGAGACCGGGGAATGGCAATCCGTCCCGGCCAATGCGTTCCTGTTCTACCTCGAGGCCGTGTCATTCCCGGTGCATCTGCGCCTGCGCGGGGCGGCACCGAATCTTCAGTTCGAGTCGTACTGGGTCAATCATTGTCAGCATTGCGCACAGGCACTCGGCGATCACGAAGTGCACGGCGAACCCGGCGGCGGCTTCACGCCGCTCAGTGAAGAGGAGGCGGCCAATATCGTCCTCACCGCGGTAGCCGAACCGTTCGAGGCCATGGCCGCGGGATACTCGCTCGAGCCGGACTTCTTCGCCGGTATGCGGCGCGGCTGACCGGCATGGCCGTCTACTTTCTCAACCTCAAGACCTTCGGGCGGGCGACGAACAGCAGCGCCGTGAGCGCGGCTGCCTACAGGGCCGGCGAGCGGATCCGGGACGAACGCACCGGCAAGACATACGATCATTCCGAACGTCGAGACGTCATGCATAAGGAAATCTTTCTGCCGTCGAGATTTTCACACGAGAATTTGAGCTGGGCGCTCGAGCGGTCGAACCTCTGGAACGCTGCTGAGCACGCCGAGACGCGCAGCAATGCGCGAGTCGCGCGGGAATATTTGGTGGCGCTGCCCGTCGAACTCTCCGCGGAACAGCGACTGGCGCTCACGCGGGGATTCGCCCGCGAATTGTCGGACCGATATCAATTCGCCTTGGATGTCGCCATCCACGCGCCGCGCGACTACCCCGGCAGCGATCCGCGAAATTTCCACGCTCATCTGCTGGCGACGACGCGCGAGGTGCAGCTGGGCGGGCTCGGCGCGAAAACCACCCTCGAATGGAACGATTCCGCGCGACGCGAAATAGGCTTGGGTCCGGCGGTCGCCGAATTGTTCCATGTCAGAAAACGCTGGGCCGAGGCCACCAACGAGGCGCTGCGGGAGGCGGATCTGCGGGTGCAGGTCGACCACCGTTCCTTGCGGGCGCAAGGCATCGACCGTGAGCCGTACCCGCATATCCCCAGGGCTGCATACGAGATGGAGAGGCATGGTTATCGAAGTTATCAGGCGGAGCGCATCCGCGAGGAGTACCAAGCGAGGCTCGAGGCCCGCGAGCGCGAGCAACGGAAAGCCGCGGAGCAACAGAAGATCGCCGAGCCCGCGAAGCCGAAGGATCTGGAACAGATTCGCCGCGAGGCGCGCGAGAACTGGTTGCGCATGCGCGAGAGCCGGCAGGAATCGAAGCCCGCCTCCCAGCACGTTCCCGACGATGACATGACGCGGTGATCGCCGTCCTCGAATTCGCGTCCTGCTATGTCTACTCGCCGATGGGAGCGGGCAAGGTCTGCGAGCGGTCGCGTTTGCTGCGCGAACTGCTCAAGGAAGGCAATGAACGGTTCATGAGAAAGTACGCGGTGCGTGTGCGCCAGCAGATCGCCGAATCGTCGCAGTTGACAGGATTCCTGACCGCGTCGGATGTGCTCGTGCCGGTTCCCGGAAGCACTCCCAGACGCCACGAGGGCCGGTACGTGGCGGCGCGGCTGGCGGAGGAGTTGGTGCGCCAAGGTCTGGGGTGCGACATTTGGAACGGGTTGAAGAGAACACGACCTGTGAGAAAATCCGGCACCGCGCCACCGTGCGCCAGACCCTCCGTCGCCTTGCACTACGCTTCCTTCGCGATAGACGCGTGGCCTTCCCCGCCGGTCAGCCTGGTGCTGGTCGATGACATCATCACCCAGGGAAGGACGCTGCTGGCGGCCGCGGCGCGGCTGCACGAAGCGTTTCCCGGCGCGAACGTGCGGGCATTCGCCCTGGTGCGAACCATGGGTTTCGTGCCTCAGGTAAGCCGCCTGTTGGAGCCCTGCAAAGGATCCATTCGCTGGCGGGCGGGTGATGCGCGGCGGGATCCCTGATGGGTGAGCGCTGAGTTTGATCGGTTCGCGCGCCCCCCGTCGTGGAGTGAACCGTTCAGCGTCAGGGCGCGCAGGCACGTGTTAGGATCACGCGGGTGATGCCGCTGACCGAAACGGACAAGTACCGCGACTCATCGCCCCGCGGGGCATTCAAAGCGATACCGATCATCGATCTCTCGCCTTTGGCAGGGGCCGATCCGGCTGCCCTCAAGGCGCTGAGCGAGCAGATTCGTCAGGCCTGCTCGGGCGTGGGTTTTTTCTACATCAAGAACCACGGCATTGCGCCGGAACTGATTGCGCGCGTCTACCGCAGATCGAAGCAGTTCTTCGAGCTTCCGGACCCGGAAAAGCTCGAGTATCACATCTCGAGATCGCGGGCTCATCGAGGCTTCATACCCTTGTACGAGGAAAGCTTCTACGAAACGCTCGGTGCGGCGACCGCGAACAAGGATCATAAGGAAGCTTTCCAAATCGGAATCGATCTTCCTGTGGATCATCCGGACTTCGTGCCGGGAATACCCCTGCTCGGCGAGAATCTCTGGCCGGCGCAGCCCGGATTCAAGGAAGACATGGGTGCGTACTTCGACGCCTTGCTGGGATTGTCGCGTCGGCTTTACGAGGCATTCGCGCTGGCGCTGTTTCTACCGCGGCACCATTTCGCAGCGTCCATCCGGCGGCCACCCTCGGTGCTGCGAATCGCGCACTATGTCGAGAACCGATTTCCGATGGATGCGGCCAACTGGGGGATCAGTGCGCACACGGACTACGAAATGTTCACGATTCTGCATACCGATCTGCCAGGCTTGCAGGCGCTCAACGCAAGCGGCGAGTGGGTGGATGTGCCGCCGGTCGACGGGACTTTCATCATCAATATCGGCGATATGCTGGAGCTTCTCAGCAACGGCGCCTTCATAGCGACGTCGCATCGGGTGCTGAACACGGGCAAAGAGCGATTCTCTTTTCCGATGTTCTGCACATTGGACTATGAAACCGTGGTCGCGCCGCTCGAGCACTGGGTGACCGAAAAACATCCCGCGGCGTACCCACCCATGCGATCGGGCGCGCATCTGTACTCATCGATCATCCGAGCCTACGGCTACCTGCGCAAGCGCTGGCACGCCGGTGAGTTGGCGATGCCGTCCGACGCGGATGTGGACACCTACTTCGGACGCGCCAAGAAGCTGCAGGAAGCCGGTGACTTACAGCCGTGAGCGGCGGCCACGATAGCCGTTGAGTAGGAAGGCGATGACGAGCACGGCGAGCAACAGCCCAATGGGCCCAATTCCCCAACCGGCGCCCATGCCCCAGTAAATTCCACCGCCGCCGCCAAACAGCACCAATAGGATGATCAGCAAAATCAATAGGTCCATCGTCGTGTTCCTTGTCGTTCGTTTGTGACTGCGTCGATCAATCGCGGCGCGACCAGAGTATCCCCAGCAGGAATCCAACGCCGGCAACCACGGCCACAGCCGCGATCGGGTTGGTGCGGGCTGCATCCTGAAAACCGCTGAGCGCATCGCCAAAGGTTTTTTGCGCCTTGCCTGCCGCCTGGCGAACCTTGCCCTGTGCCTGTGTCGCAACATCGCCCGTGGCGCCGCCGAACGCGTCTTGCGCCTTGCCGACCACATTGTTGGCCACGCCTTTTGCCTGATCCATCATGTTCTTCTCCAAATGCGAAAGACCATACTCTGCACTTCGCATTCGGCGCTCGCCAGGCTGCGCCGATCTCACTTGCTGTCAGTAATTTCCTACCCGCAAATTTTCGCCGCCCTCGTCATTCATTGAAGGAGGCCGTGTCGGCCGCGATGTGATCAGCCAGCTGACCCAGCAATTCGCTCCATGCATGGGCGATTGCCGCCGGTTGCGTGGAGATCATCGCAACATGCAGGAGAGCAACGCTGCGCTTCGCGTTCTGCGATCCCGTCGGGGGAACAATTGTCCAGCTCGTTTGCATCGACGCCTGCAAGCCCGCGACACCAAACTCCAAAATATCGACGTCGACACCCAACGCGCCGTTGGGCTTCGGTAGTCGCGGATAGATCACGCTGCCCGGCGGCAGCCGTTGATCCAGATCGCCGGAAAGCGCTTGGCGGGTGATCTGCGCGAGGGGAGCAGACCAGTGATCGAACTCGTTGATCCCGAGCCTTCCAGGCGCCGACACGTCGAGCATTTCGATCCGGTCCCAACCGGCCGGCACGTTCACCGTATCGACGCGAAGCGGGGGTGCCTGGTATGTCTCCATGCGGGCTGCAGGAACGACCATGTCGAGGCCGTGAATACGGGTCGGGCTGCTTTGGCACGCGCCGAGGGTGACTACAGCGATGCATGTAATCATCCAACAGACTGTTCGGATGGTGTTCACTTTTCGGGTCTCTTGCCGCGAATCAACGCTTCAGGATGTCGATCAAGATAATCGGTCAGCGTCTTGATGGATCGAGCCGCCTCGGTCATCTGCCGAATGGCGTCGGACAAGCTCGCGTCGCCGTTGGGTCCGCCGCTGTCCACGGCCTGGCGCAGAGCGGCGGCGGTTCCCGACAACTCGGCTGCCGTATCATTGAGCTTGCCGATGAGCGGGCCGATCTGAGGTTGCACGTCGCTGAGCAGCTTGTCGATCGAGGTCAAGCTCGAGTGCAAATGCGTCAAGCTATCCTTGAGCTCGGGCGATGATGTGAGCTTGTCGAGATTGCCGGTGATTCTTCTCACGTTCGCGCCGATGTCCTCGAGCGGAATGGCATCGAGTTTGTTGAGAAAGACATCTGCCTTGGCGGCAATGTCGTCGAGGTTGCTGGAGCCCGGCGCACTGGGAAAGCGGGGATTGGCGCCGTCCGAAAGCAGCTGAGCCGCGGGTGAGCCGGCGGTACGCACCAGCTCAATGGACTGGTCGCCGAGTACCGGCGGCGACTGCTGCAATCGGGCTCGATATCCGAGCTGAATGAGGCGCGTAAGCGCGGCATCGGTGGCGGTACGCCAACCCTCGGCAGTGCTGTGCCCATTCTGGCCGGCGTCAAGATGCATCTGCTCGGGATAGAGCACCGCGGTGGCTATTGCATAAGGGGCGCCGGTGCGCTCGCTGTACGCCAACCGCGTTGACTCGACCTCGCCGATTTGAAATCCCAGCAGCGTCACGGCCGAGGTCTCATCGAGCACGCCTGCTGCGCCCTCGAATGCAAATTCGTAACGCACCGTCGGGCCCGAGAGTCCCTGCCGCGCTGCGTTATGCGACGAGTACAGGGTGAACTCGGTTTCCGGCGGACTTTGCGCCTCAGTCGGGTTGGCGGTGTCGACTTCGAGGTCGATGCCGCCGGGCAGCAAAGTACTCAAGGGCGCCAGGTTTGCGGTGATGCCCCCGCCCGCAAAGGAGAGGTGCATTGGACTTATTTTCCAAAAGCGTGCGCCCGGACGGATGAGCGAGTCATAGGGTTGATCGATGAACGCCTGCAAGCGAAAGCCGCGGCTGCCGTCGAATTGGATATGGATGACCTTGCCGATGGCTTGACCGTGATAGAGCACGATGCTGCCTTCGTGAATGGAATTCAGGGAATGGGCTCGCAGGGCGTAACGCGTACCCTTGTCGCCCGGCAAGATCAGCGGCGCCTGATCCAGACCCTCGAACCGGTCGGCGGGCTCGCCACCCTCGCCGGGCGCATAGCCGATGCCGATCCCCGACACCACGGCCTTCAGCGAAGCCAAGTCCGACAAGTTTGGATTGGCTCCAATCAGCCAGAAACGCGCATTGGTGTTCAAACCACTCTTGGCGGCGGGCACCAGGCGCAGAATGAAGTCCAGCCGCCGACCATCGGCATTCGGCTCGATCTTGACCAACTGTCCCGCCTCGATGCCCTCATAAAGAACCTTGGTCATGCCGGCTTTTGCGCCGGCGGCCCTTTTGAAGGTGACCGTCACCAACTCACCCCGATTGAACAAGGCGCGGACCCCAAGGTAGCCGACGATGAGCAGCGCGATGAGCGGAATGACCCAGACCAGATTGGGCCAGATCGTGCGCCGCCTGCCGGTTTGCGGCAAATCCCCTGGAGCGTGGCTTGGGCTGTCCTGTGTGCTCATCGATTTTGGTCCGCGACGTCCCACATCTTGCGCGGATCGAACAGCTGCACGGCCAGTGTCGTCAAGATCACGACGGCCGCGAAGGGTACGACTGCGGGTTCCGCATGGCCGTCAATGAGGGCGTTGAACTGCAAAACGGGTACGAAGCAGGCGATGGTCAGGGGATCCACCATGGACCAGCGGCCGATTTCCTCGATGATGCGAAAGACGCGGGTTTTTCCGGTGAGAAACCGGCTGGAGCCGCACATGGCGGAGGAGGCACACCACGCCAGGCCGATCATCTTGAGCAAGGGAATCGTGAAGCTCGCGGTGAAAACCAATGCCGCAAGCCCGAGCAGGTGAGATTTGGCCAGATCGATCACACCGCCGAGCACCGTATAAGATGTGGGCGTGATGTCGATCGGGATCGTGGCAATGGGATAGATGTTCGCGGGCAGATACATGAGGCCTGCCGCCAACAGCAGCGCCATCGAGCGCGAGTAGGGATTTTTTTTGCGCGCGCTGACCGAGGCGTCGCAGCGCGGACATGTCTTGGGTTCAGGCGACCGCGGCATGACGAGTTCACAGCTCAGGCACACCATTGTCGGAGCTTGAATCGACAGGCGGTCTGAACCGATCGAACGCCACACCTGTGCCTTGTCGAGGGTCGCCCGCACCACCAACGACAACAGACCGGCGAGAATGAAGCACACGCCACCCGCCTCCAGCGACACGACCAGCGATGACCGAAGTCTGAAATAGGCCACCATCAAGCCCAGCAGGAATACATCGAGCATGGCCCATGATTGGAGCGCATTGCAGGTTCGAAAAGCGGGGATCAGCCATGCCGGCCGCCGGCCCCGCCGCAGTGCGAGGAGCACCGCTGTCAACGCGCCGAAACGGATCACCGGAAACAACAGCACGAACAACAGAACGCACAGTGCGAGCGGCGGGGAGCCGTCCTGCCAGACGACTGAAACGCTCATGGGCAAGTAGCTGGTGCGGGTGGCGCCGAGCGCCGATGCGGACAGAAACGGTGCCGTCCAGGCAGGAATGAGCAGCAGCATGATCGCCGCTGAACAGGCCAGCGCGGCATCCAAACTCTTGCCGGCGCTGTGCTCGAGCTGGGTTTTGCAGCGGCTGCATGACACCAGATCGCGCTTCTCGACAGGCGGTTGTATCTGCAGGAGGCCACAATTGCGGCATTCGACGACGTGGCGCAGCGAGCTGGTGTTGGGATCAATCCGGTCGACGTGCAGAGCCCGCATCATGATCTCCTATCATGTCGGAAAGTGCTGCGAATTACTAAGCCCACCTTCTGAAACAGCGTGTCGGTGATGTCCTGCAGCCATCAGCGAGGGTTCCCCGCCACACATTTCCACCACGGCATGGCAGTCTGCGAACTCGATGGACTCGAGGTAATACAACCATGCCGGGACTTGACGCCTACGCCGGTTTGACGATCGTCCAAGCCCTGGAGTTGGCAAGACTGCAGCGCGATAAACGTGTTTCAACCGATGCCCTGTCCGGGCGTCTCGAGCAGATTCGCGACCGTATCGATCGCCTCCCGGATTCGGAGGAGCGTGCAACCTTGAGCAGGCGGTGCGCCGAATTGGCGGCAAGCCTGGCCGCTCGCTGAGCACAGACGCGCCTTTGGCCTGACGCGTCTGATTGGCCTGACGCGCCTGCTTAGCGTAACGCGCCTGCTGGGCCTGAAAGCCGTTCGTTATGGCGCTTGGACAGTCCGTGAGCGATATCACGACCAATCGCCGGCGAATTCGTCATCCTACCGTCCGCTCGTGCGTTGTATTTCAGCAGCACATACACAATCGTGGAGGATTTATGGGTTCAGTGAAGGCGGTGAAAATTCTCGCAGCGGCGGCAGTATTGTCCGCCTCGCTGTTGACCGGCTGCGTCGTTGCGCCGGCGCCGGGATACTACCGCGGCGTGGCCGTCGTCACGGTAGCGCCGCCCGCACCTCAAGTGGAAGTGGTGGGTGTTGCGCCGACGCCGGGATATATCTGGTTTCCCGGATATTGGAATTGGGAGGGCGGCGTTCATGTCTGGCATGGCGGCTACTGGGGTCCGGGTCGTGCCGGGTATTACTGGGCGCCTCACGCGTGGGTGCGCTACGGCGGTGGCTGGCGATTGGCGCCGGGACATTGGGTCCGACGATAGTCGCTCGTAGCAATACGTTCCGGTAAAACTTTCAAAATCAGCGCGATTGCATTGCGGCCGGGCTGCTCGGGTTATATTTGCCAACACATATGACCGTTGGAAATATAACTTGAAGACTTTTCACTGCACCGCATGCCAAGCGCTGATTTTTTTCGAGAACACCAAATGCCTCTCCTGCGGCAGGGCGCTCGCTTTTTTTCCGGATCGCGCCGAAATGCTCGCGTTGGAACCGGCCGACGGACAGCCATGGCGGTCGGTTCGCGGCGATGTCGTCGGCACCGAAAGCTTCAAGCTGTGTGCGAATTATGCCGAGAACGGTGTCTGCAACTGGGCGATGCGCAGCGACGATCCGGACTCGATGTGCCGCTCCTGTCTGCTGACGCATACGATCCCGAGCTTGGACGTACCCGGCAATTCGGCAGCGTGGGCCAAACTCGAGTCCGCCAAGCGCCGTCTGGTCTACGCGCTGCTGAATCTGAATCTGCCGCTGCGCAGTAAGTTGCAGGATGAAAAAGGCGGATTGGAGTTCAAGTTCCTGAGCGATATCGTCGGCGCCAACGGCGATCAGAGCCGCGTCTTGACCGGTCATGACAACGGCCTCATCACGATCAATGTGGCGGAAACCGACGATGTGTACCGCGAGAGTCAGCGCCTCAAGCACCGCGAACCGTATCGAACGCTGCTCGGACATTTCAGGCACGAGATCGGGCATTACTACTGGGATCGGCTCATCGCCGACAGCAAGAGAATCGATGACTACCGGCGCATTTTTGGTGACGAGCGTGCTGACTACCAGGCTGCGCTGAAGCAGCACTACGATGCGGGGCCGCCGGCGAATTGGGCCGACAATTTCATCAGCGCGTATGCATCGACGCACCCGTGGGAGGATTGGGCGGAGTCCTGGGCGCATGTCATGCACATGGTCGATGCGCTGGAGACCGCGCATTTCGTGGGACTTTCGGTGAAGCCGAAGCGGCCGGATGAGCCCGAACTGTCGGTGCCGCCCGTGCCGTCGCGGGCACAGATCGGAGACTTCGACCAGTTGATCGACGAGTGGAAGACATTGACCTACGTGCTCAACAATCTCACCCGGGGTCTGGGTCTGCCCGATGCATATCCTTTCGTGCTGTCCGCTCCCATCGTGGATAAGTTGCGCTTCGTCTGCGACACCATCGCGAGTGAGAGCAAGCCAAAGCAGGAGGTGAAGCCGGTCGCGCCGCGTATACAGTAGTCGCCGACGCGAAGAACTGGATAGAGGCGATGCCGATTACAGACGATCGGCCCGTGTGTAGTATGTGTCCCACGCTACAAACACGGCTTCGCCCATGAGTGTTTCGCCACTTGCGAATCATGACCGCTCCGCGGTCTTCTACTACCTCGAACACTTCCGGACTGCTTTGCGCTGGCTGCATGAACGGTACGGCGATCTGCTCTCGGAGCGGGAAAGCGCCTTCATCCGCGATTTCGGCTCATTGCCGCGCGCCTCGCAAGCGCTGCTGGTGCGGCTGATCATGCGCAAGGGTCAGCGTTTTCGCGCCGGCAAGATCCGCTATCCGGAGATCGGCAGCATCCAGCGCGCCTGCGGCCCCTTGATAGAACTGCAATGGATCGATCCTCAGCCGCGGCTGTCCATCGACGAATTCGCCAGGCTGGTCACGCGCGCCGAGTTGCTGGAACTGTTTCCGCACCTCACATCCAACATACCCAAGTCGCAGGCTCTTGCCTTGCTGCAACTCACTCAAACCGGGCCGCGAAGTTTCGAGGAATGGCGCGGCAGCGTCAGCGAACCGGTGTACCTGGTCGCGGTCGCACCGCTCTGCACGCAATTGCGCCTGCTGTTCTTCGGCAACTTCCGCCAGGAATGGTCCGAGTTCGTCCTGGCGGATCTCGGCATTTTTCGGTATGAAACCGTGCCGTTGTCGCGCAGTTCACGAGCATTCCACAGCCGGCAAGACATCGACGATTTCTTCCTGCTGTATGAATGCCGGTGTCGCCTGTATGACGAGGCGCCTCTCGCCGAAGTACTGTCGCGGCTGCCGGCCAGTCCGCTGAATCACGAATGGCTCGAGGCCAGGCGCGCCAAGCTCAAGTTTCAGATCGCGCGCCGGTATGAGATCGCCGGGGAGCGTGAACAGGCGGTACTGCTCTACCAGGAATGCAGGCACCCTGGTGCAAGGCTGCGGGCGATCCGAGCGTTGGAGGTCGATGCGCGCTACGGGGAGGCGCATGCAATGGCCTGCACCGCGCTGCAAGCGCCTGAGAGCCCGGCGGAGCAGCAACGACTGACGCGTATCACGCGCAGGCTCGAACGACGGCTGGGTCTGCCGCCGAAGAACTGGAGGCCGCCGGCAAGGCCGGAGCGCATGGATATCATCGTGCCGGCGCCGCTCGGCGGCGAGTCGGTGGAGTTCCTGGCGCTCAAGCTGGTGGCGGTGCCCGCCGCGCCGGTCTACTACGTGGAGAACACGCTGATCAATTCGTTGTTCGGACTGCTCTGTTGGGAGGCGATTTTCGCCGCCGTCAGCGGTGCGTTCTTCCACGCCTTTCAAGTGGGTCCCATGGACTTGTTCAGCCGCACGTTCCGCGAGAGACGCGCCGCGCTGTTCGATCGATGCCTGCGTCGGCTGGAGACCGGCTCCTATGCATCGGTCATCGAGGAAAACTTCCACCGCAAGCACGGCATCCAATCGCCCTTCGTCTCCTGGGGCGTGCTCACCGAGGAATTGTTGGCCACCGCCCTGGAATGCATCCCGGCGTCGCACTTGAGCCGCTACTTCGAAAGGCTGCTGAGCAATCTTCCCGAGAATCGTTCAGGACTGCCGGACCTGGTGCAATTCTGGGTGGATGAGAAGCGTTATCGCATGATCGAAGTGAAGGGTCCGGGTGATCGGCTGCAGGACAACCAGCAGCGGTGGATCGATTTCTGCATGGCTCATGATTTGCCGGTGGCGGTATGCCATGTGCGTTGGGCGCAGACAGCTTAGGATGCCCTACACCGTTTCAGTGCGCGCGCTGTGCGAGTTCACGGCAAAGCAGGGTGATTTGGACAGGCGCTTCACGCCGGCGCCTACCGCTCTGCAGGGTCAACGAGGTCATGTGCAGGCGGCGGCGCGACGCGGACGCGGCTATCAGACAGAGCTGGCTCTCACGGCCGTGCACGAGGATCTGCAGATTCGCGGCCGCGCGGACGGCTTCGACGCCGGTGCGCAGCGTCTGGATGAGTTCAAGACCTTTCGCGGCGATCTTGCGCGCATGAAGCCCAATCATCGTGCCCTGCACTGGGCGCAACTGAAATGCTACGGCGCGATGCTGTGCATGCGCGATGAGCGTCCGCACGTCGATCTCGCGCTCGTGTATTTCGACATCGACTCGCAGCAAGAAACCATCTTGACGGAGCGCGCCGCGGGGCAGGACCTGATCGCGTGGTTCGGACGGAGCTGCGAGCGCTTTGCGGCATGGGCTTCGCGGCAGGCGGCACACCAGGAATCCAGAAACGCGGCGCTCGAGCGTCTTGTGTTTCCCTATGCTGAATTCCACACCGGGCAGCGCATGCTGGCGGAAGCCGCCTACAAGGCGTCCCACCTCGGGCGGTGCGTTCTCGCGCAAGCGCCCACGGGCATCGGCAAGACCTTGGGCACGTTGTTCCCCCTGTTGAAGGCCATGGGCAAAGGCAAACTCGACAAGATCTTCTATCTTGCCGCCAAATCGACCGGGCGCAAGCTGGCGCTCGCTGCACTCGAGCAACTCCGGCAGACGACGAGCGATGTGCCTCTGCGCGTGCTGGATTTGGTGGCGCGTGACAAGGCGTGCGTGCATCCCGAACGATCGTGCCATGGCGATTCCTGCCCGCTGGCGAAAGGGTTCTATGATCGCCTCGAGGGTGCAAGGTCGGCGGCCCTTGCCAACCCGGTCATGGACCAGGCGGCGTTGCGCGCCGTCGGTGATGCTCATCAGGTCTGTCCGTATTACTTGAGCCAGGAGATGGTGCGGTGGGCGGACGTGGTCATCGGCGATTACAACTACTACTTCGACGACGGCGGATTGCTCCATGCCATGCAGGTGGAGAACGAATGGCGCAGCGGATTGCTCGTCGATGAGGCGCACAATCTGATCGAGCGCGGGCGCCTGATGCACACGCAAGCCCTGCTGGAGGATGATCTGCGGGCCGCCATCCAACATGCCCCTGCGGCCATCAAACGCAGCTTGCAAAGGGTTGCCCAAGTCTGGACAGATCTCTGCGACGCGCAAACCAACCCCTACACCGTGATCGACGTGCTGCCGGCGCCGCTGCTGGGTGCCATGCTACAGGCGGTTTCCAGGCTCACCGACCTTGCGGTGGAGCAGGTCGATCGGATGAACCCGGATTTGGAGCGTTTCTATTTCGCGGCCCTGCGTTTCTGCCAACTTGCCGAGGAGTTCGCTGAGCACTCGCTGTTCGACATCAGCGGCACCACTCTCACCATACGAAACGTCGTGCCCGCGCCATTCCTCAAGGGCCGGCTCGTGGCAGCGCGGTGCGCCGTGCTGTTTTCCGCGACCTTGAGTCCTGCCGGATTCTACCGGGACATGCTTGGCCTGCCGCCGGACGCGATATGGCTCGATGTACCGTCGCCGTTCCGAGCCGAGCAACTCGCGGTCCGTGTGTCGCACATTTCGACTCGCTGGCGCCAACGCAGCGCATCGTTGCTTCCCATTTGCTCGCTGATTGCCGCGCAGCTGAGCGAACAGCCGGGAAATTACCTGGCCTTCGTCAGCAGTTTCGAATATCTGCAAAGCTTGTTCGAAGCATTCAGCGACAAGCATCCGCACATTCCCGTTTGGCGGCAGCATCCGCGCATGGACGAATTACAGCGTCAGGAATTCATCGAGCGATTTGCCGTCGGCGGCCGCGGCGTCGGCTTTGCGGTACTGGGAGGTGCGTTTGCCGAGGGTGTGGATCTGCCCGGCGAGCGGCTCATCGGTGCCTTCATCGCCACCTTGGGGCTGCCGCAAATCAACCCGGTCAATGACGCCATGGCGCACCGTCTGCAGGCACTGTTTGGCGCCGGACATGAATACACGTACTTGTATCCGGGCTTGCAGAAAGTGGCGCAGGCGGCGGGCAGGGTGATTCGCTCGACCGAGGACCGGGGCAGCCTGCATCTGATCGATGAGCGCTATGCGCGTCAGGAGGTGTTGCGGCAGTTGCCGGACTGGTGGAGTCCCAGATAGCTGAGGTGAGCGATGCCTGCGGCGGGCAACAGCGCGATCAAGACAAATTCGCGCCACCAGTCGCCGGCCGATCCGCCCGCTGCTGCGAGTACATGCAGCGAGTATGCGAGCAGCGTCCAAGTGGCGATGACGCACAATGCCAGCGCGGCGAAGCGATTCAAGGAAGGACGATCCAGCAAGATGGTCCTGAAAGCCACGATGAGGCCGATCGGCCCCAAAGCGGCGAGGCTCAAATCCAGCAAGCCTTCTCCCAGCAATCCGTCTCCCTGCATTCGATGCAGATTTGCGACGACGAACATACAAAGCCACGTCAGCGGTGCAAAGCAGAGCAGCATTTCGAGCACCAGTATCGCGCGCGACACCGTTGAAGTTCCAATTTTCATGACACGAAACCTCTCGTAGTAGCCGGCAACGACGCAGCCGGCAGCCCAGCGCAATGCTTCCCGACCGCTCTTGAATTGTCCCAACTCGTTGCGCATGGCGTGCGCCCATGCGGCGCGGCCGGGCGGCATCACGGATTGCGCGTACGCAAGCAAGCGCCCGGCAAGGTAGTGCTGCAGCCTGGAGCCGGGCGCGCTCAAGCCTGAGCCCCAAGCCGACCGAGCGCCGCGAGGCCGTTCAACTTGTCGAGTTCCACTCGGGCAACCGCAACGCCGGAGGCGGTCAATTTGTACATATGCCGCGGCGGCCGGCCGGCCTCGGACGCTTCCTGCCATTTGGACTCCAGGAGACCGCGGTCGGACAGTCGCATCAAGATCGGATACAGCGTTCCGGATTTCAGCCCGGTGTCTTTGGAAAGCTCATAGCCATGCCGCCACTTGCGATGTTGCTCGAGGAGTACCAAGAGCAATGCCGAGGCTTGGTTGGAGAACTTGCGCTGCGTAGCCATCACAATAACTCTACATATATAGATTAAGCAGGTCAAGTCCGGGCGGCACAGCTGCGGTAGTATCGGTCTCGATGACAGCATTGAACGGCAAGCGCTTGTTGCTCGTGGAAGATGACGGCGAGTTGGCTGCATCGCTCGTATCCCGGTTGTGTGCCGATGGGTATGCGGTCGACCACCATTCGGACGGGCGGCAAGGGCTCGCCGCCGCGTTGCAGGAGGACTTCGACGCGCTGGTGGTCGACCGCATGTTGCCGGGTATGAACGGGCTGGAATTGGTCAAAGCGCTGCGCCTTCGCAAACACACGCCGGTGATCTATCTGACGACGATGAGCGGCATCGACGACCGCGTGGAAGGTCTGAATGCCGGGGGCGACGATTATTTGGTCAAGCCTTTTGCGTTCGCCGAGTTGTTGGCCCGCGTCCGGGCGCTGACCCGGCGGCCGATCCAGCCCCCCTCGAGATTGTCGGCCGGCGGTATCGACATGGATTTGCTGGCGCGCACGGTGACGCGTGCGGGGCGGCTGATCGAGCTGGTACCGCAGGAATTTCGTCTGCTCGAGTACCTCATGAGAAACGCGGACCGGGTGGTGACTCGCAAGATGCTGCTCGAAAAAGTCTGGAACGTGTACTTCGATCCCGGCACGAACGTGGTCGAGAGCCACATCAGCCGGTTGCGCGCCTCCTTGAACGAGGGCTTTTCGACGGATCCGATTCAAACGGTCCGTGGCGAGGGGTACCGGTTGCTTGCGATTCGGTAGGATATTCAAGTCCGATACTTTTCGTCTGGCGGCGGCTTTCGCCGTCCTGTTCACCGTGCTAGCGGGTGCCTTGATGGGCACGGTGCTGTGGATCGTCGATGACACTCAGACGACCACGCTCATGCGGGAGAACGATGCGGATACCGAGACCGTCCTGAATGGATTCCGCGACGAGGGCATCCCTGAAGCCGTGGAGGTGGTACGGCAGCGGCTCGGAAACGCCAGGTACAGCCGGACGATCAGACCGGATTGCTACATGGTTCTGGAGAGCGGTACGGGCGAAATATTGGCCGGCAATTTGCCGGCGCAGCCGCGACAGATCGGCATCGCAACGATGGTGGTCCGGGATAACGCCTCTGAAAACAGACGCGGCCGTGAAGTAAAGCTGCTCGGCCGCGGCACGCCAATCGGTGCGGACGCGTATTTTTTCGTCGGCCGAGACCTGCGTCCGTCTGCCGTGACCCGAAAACGAATCATCGATGCCTTCATATGGGTGACCGCCGGAGCATTCGGGATTGCCAGCATCGCCGGCCTGCTGCTTGGCCGGCGCTTTGCACGGCGTGTCGACGCCGTGGCGCGCGCCTGTCAAGACATCGTCGCGGGACGTTTGAACGAACGCATCGAGGTGCATGGGCGCAACGACGAGTGGGACCGCCTCGCAGCCGCCATCAAAGACATGCTGAATCGCATCGCGGCGCTGCTGGACAACCTGCGGCAAGTCTCCAGCGATGTTGCCCATGATCTGCGCACGCCGCTGACGCGCTTGAGAAATCGATTGGAGGAGGCGCGGGCGGCATCGACGAGCACGGCGCAGTATGCCGCCGCCATATCCGGCGCGATCGTCGACGTCGATCAGATTCTGTCGATGTTCGCTGCCTTGCTGCGGATCTCGCAGGTGGAGGCGGGCGACAGGCTCGCCAAGTTTGCGAGTGTGAATGTGAGCGAGCTGTGTGAAAACGTGTTCCGCATGTATCAGCCCGTGGCGGAGGACTATGGGCACATGCTGGCTGCGAACATCGATGAGGCCGCGATGATCCGCGGAGATGCCGAACTGCTGATGCAAATGCTGACGAATTTGATCGAGAATGCCATCCATCACACGCCTGCGGGCACCGCCATTCGCCTGGCGCTGCGGTGCGCTTCGGGTGCGGTGTGCCTGTCGGTCGCCGACAACGGGCCCGGTATCGCGGCCGATCAAACCGAGAAGGTACTGCGGCGTTTTTATCGGCTTGCGAGCAGCCGAACGACGTCCGGTCACGGGCTCGGCCTGGCCTTGGTGGCCGCCGTGGTGCAGCTGCACGATGCCGACATCACCCTCGCTGACAATCAGCCCGGCCTGCGGGTAGAGATCCGTTTCAGCGCGACTTGAATGCCGCTGATCGGTTACGAATTCGTACAAATGGCGGGTCTCTCTGGGTGTTAGCGTGCCGCCATGCTGACGCTCACGCTGCGCATTGCGTCCTGTGCCCTCGTCGTCTGCACGGTGGGGTGTGCGCTTCGCGAAGTGCAGGCGCCCCCGCCTGTGCTGCCGCGTGCGTTTACCGCACAGAGTGCACCCGGCGAAGCGGCCTGGCCGAGCCGGGATTGGTACGAAACCTTCGGCAGTCAGGAGCTGAAAACCTTCATCGATGAGGCCGCCGGCGGGAACCTCGACTTGGCCATGGCCCGCGCGCGCGTCCTGCAGGCCGACGCTCGCGCGCGTCAGGCAGGCGCGGCGATCCTGCCGGGCGTCGACTCAGGTGCAAACGGCAACTATCTGGCGGGCCATTCGAGCAACGGCAGCGCGCACGAGACTGATTGGGCGGCGCTTCTGTCGGCAAGCTACGAGGTCGATTTTTGGGGTAAGAATCGCGCCGCGATGCGTTCGGCCCGGGCGTTGGATGCGGCAGCGCGCGCGGATCGCGACACGCTGGCCCTGACCTCGTTGGCGGGTGTCGCCGATGCGTATTTCCAAGTGTTGTCGCTTCGAGAGCGGACTGGTCTTGCGATGGCCAATCGTGACACTGCCAAGAAGCTGCTGCATGTGATCCAAGCGCGCTTCGATGCGGGGATGGCCAATCCGGTCGAGATCGCGACCCAGAAGGTGTCGCTGGCGGCGGCGGCCATGGTGATTCCGGAACTGCAACAACAGGAATCGGAGACCCTTGCGGCATTGGCGGTTCTGCTGGGCCGGCAACCGGAGAACTTCACCGTCGCGGCCCGCTCGCTCGATGAATTGCAGGAGCCGCGGGTCGCGGCCGGGATGCCGTCCGAGCTCCTGGCACGTCGCCCGGATGTGTTCATGGCGGAGGCCAACATGCGGGCCGCCGATGCGGACGTGGTGGTGGCGCGCGCAGCGCTGTTTCCGAGCCTGACGCTCACGGCCAGCGGCGGCCTGCAGAATCCTGCCTTGAATGCGGCCGTGATCAGCTTGAGCGGTGTGGGTCCCACGCTGAATCTCGGTGCGGCGCTCACCCAGCCGATTTTCGATGCAGGACGGCTGCGAGCCGTGCGCGCGGAAGTGCAGGCAAGGGATGAGGAACTGATCGTTGCCTATCGCGGCGCAATTCTGGCCGCGCTGGTGGACGTCGAGAATGCATTGGCCGCGCTGCGGCACCTCGATGACTCGCAACCTTTCCAGGCAGAAAACCTGGCGCAAAGCGAACGCGCTTTCGAGGGTGCGACGTTGCGGTACCGCCAAGGCTCGGGCGATTTCCTCACCGTACTCGAGGCACAACGTCTTCTCTACACGGCCCGCGATCAAAGCAGCCAGTACCGGCTCGCCCGCTTGCAAGCCTTGGTGGCGCTCTGCAAGGCGCTTGGCGGCGGTTGGCAGGCATCCAATTCAACGGTCTCCACCCAGGGAGTTCAATGAGGCGTGAAGCGTGCGCGCGCCGCGCGCTCGTGAGCACCGTGATATGTGCGGCGCTGATGGGTTTGAGCGGTTGCCAGAGGATCGGCGCAAATGCCTCTGTGGGCGCCGCCGCCGATGCCAAGGCTGCCGTCACGGACAAAACGCCCGCGGCGCAGAAAGAACCGGGTGTCGTGACGCTGACACCGGAGCAGATCGAGACAATCGGTCTCGAGGCTTCCACAGCCACGGCCACGCAGTTCAACGAAGAGGCGAGGGGCTATGGGAATGTGGTGCCACATGATGCCATCGCCCAGGCGCAGGCGGAACTCATCAGCGCGCAGGCTACGGCAAGGCAGAGCCAGGCCGCACTCGACAGGGCGCGTCGCTTGGCGGGCACCGCCGGCGCCCTGTCGGCGGACGCCGAGGAGGTCAGCGCCCGTCAAGCGCAGGTCGATGCCGCTGCGCTGATGCTGGCCCGGCAACGGCTGTCGGCGACGTTCGGACTCAAGCCGCCATGGAGCGACGGCGGTGATGCGGGGGTGTTGCGCGGTCTCGCCAATGGCAGTCCGAAATTGGTTCGCATCGCATTTCCGCTGGGCACCTTACCCGCCGACCCGCCCACGAGCATGCAGGCGGAGCGCATAGGAGCATCGGGCATGCGATGGAAGATGACGACGATATGGGGCGCGCCCGCGGATGCCGATGTGCCGGGCCGCAGCTTCTTCGCCATTTTGAACGGCGCCGATGTGGGAGAAGGCGAGCGCATCCTGGTGTGGGCGCCGGTCGGCACCACCCAAGCCGGTGTCGTGATTCCGCAGTCCGCAGTGGTAATCAACGACGGCAAGTATTGGTGCTATCTGGAAGCTAAACCCGGGACCTACGTGCGGACTCAGATCGATGCCCATCGTCCCGTCGAGAACGGGTATTTCTTGAGCGAGGGTGTCAAGGCAGGCGACAAGGTGGTCATCCAGGGGGCCGCACAACTGCTGGCGCAAGAGTCGAAGTCAGGCGGGAAAGCCGGCTAGCATCATGCGCGCGCTCGTCAGCCTCTGTGTACGGCACTTCGGTGCAGTCACTGCCTTGAGCCTGCTCGCCCTGGTGCTCGGTTGTTGGGGTGCCGGGCGCGCGCCGTTGGATGTGTTTCCCGATTTCGTTCCGTCGCAGGTGGACATCCAGACGGAGGCGCCCGGCTTTGCGCCCCAACAGGTGGAGGAATTGGTGACCCGACAGGTCGAGAACGCGGTGAATGGCGCTGCCGGGCTGGCGACGATGCGATCGGAATCCATACCGGGACTCTCCGTCGTCACCATCACCTTCAATTCCGACATCGATGTTCACGTTGCGCGGCAAGGCATATCCGAACGGCTGTCCGAACTGGGGAGTGCTCTGCCCGCCGGCGTCGGCACGCCCAAGCTCTCCCCGCTCGTGTCGAGCACCATGGATCTGCTCAAGATCGGACTGACCTCGGAGAAGCTGGACCCCTACGCGCTGCGCGATGTTGCCGATTGGATCATCAGACCACGCTTGCTCGCGGTGCCGGGTGTCGCGCATGTCATCGTGTTCGGCGGGCAGGTTCGGCAGATTCAAATTCAGCCCGACATGACGAAACTGGCGGGTTTCGGCGTCACGCTGACGCAACTTGCCGATGCCGCTCGCGCATCGCTGGCGTTGCGCGGCGCGGGGTTCATCGACATGCCTGCACAACGCGTGCTCATCGAATCGCCGACGCCGCAGCCCGACTTGGGTGTCATCCGGCAGGCGCTCGTCGAGCAGCGCGGCGGCATTCCGTTGCTGCTCGGCGATGTTTCCCGGGTGACGATCGCTCCGGCCCTGAAATCGGGCGATGCCTTGGTGATGGGCAAGCCCGGCATCATGATGTCGCTGGCGAGCCAATATGGCGCCAATACCCTGACGGCAACGCTCGCCGTGGAGAGGGCGCTCGACGATCTTGCGCCGTCCTTGAAGGCACAGGGCATCACCCTGTATCCCGCCCTGCACCGGCCCGCGAATTTCATCGAGCGTGCGCTCGGTGATCTCGAGACATCGCTCGCCATTGCCGGCGTGCTCATTCTGGCGGTGTTGTATGTTTTCCTGCGTGATGTAAGCGCGGCGCTGATTGCCTTCACGGCCATTCCGCTGTCGCTGTTGGCGGCGATCGCGGTATTGGGTCGCATGGGCTACACCCTGAACACGATGACGCTTGGCGGGTTCGCCGTCGCGCTGGGGGTTCTCGTTGACGATGCCATCATCGGCATCGAGAACATCATGCGCCGGTTGCGTGAGAACGACCGGTTGGATGAGCCTGCGCCCAGGCTGGAAGTGGTGCGCGATGCCTCGCTGGAAGTGCGCGGTCCGGTCATCTATGCAACCGCGGTGGTGATCGCGGTGTTTCTCCCGGAGCTGTTCACCTCGAGCGTGCAGGGTCACTTCGTGG
>Ga0116228_10000303_pt1 | contig 36033 bp, 32 predicted proteins | sample S1TSphfallax_2_FD_89694 | JGI IMG/M metagenome (GOLD analysis project Ga0116228, IMG submission 89694) | Host-associated microbial communities from peat moss isolated from Minnesota, USA - S1T2_Fc - Sphagnum fallax MG | ecosystem: Host-associated > Plants > Peat moss > Unclassified | place... | reverse complement strand
TATTATTATTATTATTATTTCACTAAGTTGCAAAAACTAATCCACAAGAAAAATTGGTGATAATCAAAATCTTATATTTAAAAAGTTAATGTTGAATTTTTTTTAAGCAAATAAATTACCAAATCATTTTATAAAAATAAATGTCTTTTTTCCAACAAAAGTGAATTATGTATTGTCATAAGAAATGTGATGGTCATGCTTATCTTCATATGTTTGATATATATATATATATATATATATATATATTTCTAACTTTTGCAAATTGTCTATTCAAATTTGGTTGTTGTAATGTAGGTGTTAGTTTAAAGCATATATTAATTTTTCAAATGCTCATATTGTCATTTCATTTTCTTAGTTAAGCATTATGTGTGCATCATCATTCAAAAATTGTATCAAGAGTTGAACAATCTTCAAAATTAATCGTTCATAATGCCCCACCATTTCTAAAATCTCAATTCTTTATTTGTTCATTGAAACCATCAAAACCTTAAGAAGTTTATCAAGGTTTATGATTATCCCATCTTTGGATAAAATGTGGCCCATCTTTAAACTCAAATTTATCTTTTATTAATTTGATGTCATCCTTGTTTAAATTAACCATTAAGAGCTCACTCCCCATGTTTAGTTAAAGGTGTGACCTTATCATTGTACATTTCAAAATCATTAATGAAAACATACAAGAATAGACAGGTCTAGGAATGGTTCCAATTTGTTTTTCATGAATCATTGAAATATTCCTACCAATGCATTGCAGATGATCTCATGTTTAATATTGATTAAACAATTCATGCAAAAATTGGATACATTTGTTTAGTTGATTGAACATGATGAATCGCTTTTGAAAGATTCCTATTCACTTTAAAATAATGTATTAGAAGCAAAGTAATTGTTTAACCCTTAAACCCCACCCATCATCCTAAAAACTAAGACATTAAAAAACTAAACAATGTTTAAATTTTAAAACCATGGCAAATCATTATGGCTGGTAAATGAAGATTAATCATTTTGATGGCTTGCGTCTCTTTTAATTGCACCATAATGTAACAATTTTGCAAATCAAACTTAGACATTGGTTCACAAACGTCAAAATCTAGTGGAATTTCATCCAAATTTAGCATATAATGCCACCTTTGGTAATGGTAAATTATGATATGATAAAACTCAACATTTAATGCACAAGGTTCAAGACTAATTATAACAATTGTACAAGTAGGAGTAGTGAAAATATATGTAGTAATAGCGGAGGTGCCTAGGAAAAAGGAAATACAAGATGAATTTTAATTTACCACCAAAATTGATGGTATTATGAGGGTCACTTTAGACGAGGGTCCAAGGTCCAACAAAATGGAGCATTCTTATTGGTCAAGAGCCATAAATTGGACCCAAGGCCTTTCGATGAAGATCCAAGACCAATTGAAGCCAAATTGGGGTGGCATTTACATGGCACCATTTTGGAAGGAAATTCAATTAGCTTGGACCAAAAAATGGAACTCAAAGGAGATTTCATGGTGTGGAGAACCAAGATGTAAGTTAGGGTCCAAGGTTGTTTTTTAAAACTATTTTTCACTATTTTTCATTATTTTCATTGTTTTTCAAGGTTTTTTTTTTTCACTTGTTCTTAAAGTTGAGATTGCACAAAAATGGAAGACTTTTCATGGATGGAGGAGGATACTATTGAGTGCACACTCACATTCCATTTTCTAATGTTGGCATGGCTAATTAGATCCACATAGGGTTGTTGAAAGGAATGCATTTTGAGTTATTAGAAATGCTTAAAATCAAGGTGTTTTAGAAGTGAGGACAAAAAGTTTTGTTCATGGAAGGTTGAAACATTTATTTTCACAAATGGAAGGAGATTTGGATTTATAAAAAACCCTTAAATTGGCTCCCCTTCCCACAAGATAATAACAAAGAAGAAGGCAATTACAGTTACAATGAAAAAGGAAGATGAAAAAGGTGAGAAGGCTGGAAAAAATTGGGCAAATGGTGAAGTTCTACATCAAATTACACTATAAGGAGAAATGGAGCTTGAATTTGTCAAAAATGCAAAAAAAAAAGGTAAATTCCAACTTATTGAAACCCTATTTTTAAAAAGAAAATACAATTTTTTGCTTTGTTTTCATAATTGAAACTTGGATGTAATGATAGATATTTTGAAAGCAAAATAGGCAAAAAATAACATAAAAATCAAATTTAGATTGGGCCTTTTAAAGACCTTCACCTTGCCCTTGCCCTTACCCCATTTTCCCCCCATTAGAGGTCACCATTTTGGGCACAAATTAGGTTTGAACCCACATCTCCTTGGGGGGGAGGAGAGGAGCTAACCACAAAACCAACTTTACTTAAGTATTTTGATTTGGTTTACATAAATGTTTTCTTCATGTAGTCAATTTTGATTTTTTTATTTGAAGGATTGTTTTCAACCATAAATCAAGGTTTTTGACCCCGAATTTTTTCTTTCATAGGGATGGATACATGGGTCAAATTGCAAACACAAATGTTGGTTACACTTGATTTTTCAAGGACTCCAATTGCTTGCAAGTGGAAGTTTAATGCAATTTACAAATAATAAAAAAATTACAAATGGGATTTCAAGTAATGATCATCATGAATGTCCTTTCTATGATGCATTGGATAGTTGGTGGCATTGTAGTGGAAATGTGATGAATCATGTGAGTGTTTCTGCAAATGAAATTAATGAAATTATGGGTAGTCCAAAATGATGCTAGTGAAGAACCCTTAGTTACTAAACCAATCACTCTAAATGAGGTTACAAAACAAAACAAAAGGCGAAAGATCAAGGTCCTTGAACATTTTTCAACCATGGCCAAAAAATACACAACAATGTTACAATAATTTGCAAAAACCAATGTTTTACTCAAAAATATGGATGTCCAAATTTGATGTCTCATAGATAAGCTATAGGTTACATAACATACGAGCTTTGAGTCATTCACCACAATTTCACCTAGAATCTAATGTATCTAGGAAGGCAAGATTGCCATTTGTTTTCAAATGAACTTCAAAGAAGTTTTTTGCTAAAAGTTCATGAGTTGCCAAAGGTTATGTTAACATTTTATTGATCCTTTTTTCTTTTGTTATTTTACTAGGATTGTTTTCAATGGTTATCACACCTTCATCTTCACCTTGATAATCTATGTCGCCCATGTCAATCTTATCATCATCCATTATACTTGGATTTTGTAGCCTCTTTATTTGTTTGATTGGTTTTTCAACCACTTTGAACAAATTAGCTCTTTTGATGTTGCTGAATGTTGAATTTGTTTATGCTCGTGCTTCTATTTGAACATCCAAAGCTCAATTCATATTAAAGCCATCCAAATTGACAATGCACATGTTATGCAAATATAGGCAAGTCATCACCAAGTCTAGAATGTGGCACAATGGAATGTCTACTCTCTTGAATAAAATTCTAAACCTTCCTTTCAACATTCCAAAAGCTCTTTCAACTAACATCTTTGTATTTCATTGGATAAAATTCTAATGTGCCTTATATTTTGGCAGCCCATCTTTCTCACCTTTGAATGGATAGTAGAACCATGGTCGCATTGGATAAGCAAATCTCCTATCAACTTGTAAGGTGAAAATTTATCTTTCATCACTCAATTCCCTAACTTTGTTTTTTGGAAAAGAGCCCAATCATGAATGTTACCTACCTTCCCATAGTCATAATCCTATAAACTACAATTTGCATCTATACCTCTTTGAATCAATATTGAATAGAAACCTTTCCAACAATAATATGATTTGGGAACTATTTTAGGTGCAATAATTGGAACATGAATATCATTTATGGCACCTAGGATGCAAGAAATTCAATGTAAACATTTAAAACCAATGGTAATTTCTTTGATTTTGTTTCTAATCAATTTAGGTATCATCAATGGTTTCAAATGCTTTCTAATTACTACACAAAATTATCTCATTATAATGGATGTTGTACTTTTTGCAATGCCATAGACTTCTCCACATATTTATAATGAATTTCCATTACTCAATCTTGCAAGAGCCATTGCTACTCTAACTTTTATAGGGATGTTTTCTCTCATGTTTGTATTTTCTCATTCAACATTTGAACCTACAACCTTAATCAAAGCACGAAATGTGTCAAAGCTTAACCTTGTACGTTGTTGAAACATCTTTTCCAAAAAACTCTCAAAAAATTGATTCTTCATATATCCAACTACTCTTTCATATTTACATATGCCCTAAACTCTTAGTGGCATGCATGTTCACAAAATCTGAAAAAAACAACAACACACTCATCATACTCGCAATGTTGTGTAATAGCTACTCATTGCGATGAGACCACTTGTGCAATGACTTGATGGATGGCCATAATAAAAACTAGGACCACCAATATCTTGTGCCTACGCTCATTCATTGTCTTTTTGTAGTAGAAAACGCCAATTTTTTTTAAAAAAAAAAAGCAAAGAGAAAACAAGAAACAAAGAAAAGAACATGAAAAAAAATGAAGAGAAAAAGATTTATAAAAAAAAAGGACAACCTAATCCTTTCACTTGTGAATCTCACTTTTTTTACTAATTGGACCCTATTTCTTTTACACACACTCATTGTACTTTACAAATTTTATTTTATTTTTTTAATGTGAAGAAATGTCCAATTTAAAGGTCCAATTTGCTTCAAATTGGTCCATGGAATTTTGGACCCTGGATCCTCATCTAAAGTGGCCCTGAGTTTCAACCCCCTTTCAATTGCTAATGTACTTTTTTGCAGGTTTTTAAAAAAAAATCTGACCCTGTGTATGACCAAACTCAGGGTTCTGGTGCTCTGTTTTTCTTTACTTTACGGATAACCCTAATGACCGATGTGACAAAGTTGGGTACTTTACCAGCATGGCTTGGGACGAGTGCCAGCATGGCTTGACACATGGATTTGGACATGGATTCACACATGGCTTGCCTCTGAACGCAACAAGAGGGAAGAGCTCGCGAGCGCAAGAGCAGCGAGAGAGAGTGAGAGAGAGAGTGCGAGAGAGTTTTCAGAGAAATACCGAAGTTTTTCTTCTCTGTTTCTTCCTCTTTAGATTGGATTCAGTGGTCTCTGTCGCCGGATTAGTATTTTAGGTTGTGGGTTCTAAACACATTCACTCCACAAGAAGCACAGAGCACAAGAAGCGAGAAAGAAGGACGTAGAGAGAAAGGGAGAGGGAGAAGAATAGAGAAATAAAATGGACGGGATGCAGAGGGAAGAGTTGGAGCGCCTCATGTTCTTTGAGCAGACGCGGGAGAAAGCGGCTGCGGGCTACGCACGAAACCCTAAAGATGCTGATGTAGATTGTTTCTGTTTTTTTTTGGTTTTTTTTTTGGTTTGTTGGGTTTCTTTTGGCGTGATCTGAATCTGGATCTAACTACTGTTTTGACATTTTGAAAAAAGAGGAGGGTTGATTTGAGTAACCTTAGCGCTGGGATTTCCATCTCGTCTGTTTTCCTAGCGTCTTTGGGAGTATTGGGGATTTTGGGTGGATGGATGGGGACGCCCAAGTATGGAGAAATGGAATTGTGGTAGAAAGAATCTCACATGGCACACACACACATACACACATGTACATTTTTTAGTATGGGGAATACCTCCTTAGTGAGCGCATTTTGGAGTTATTGGTTGGAGCTTTGTAAGATCAAAAAGAACTTTATCACTTTTTTGGATGATTTTGAATGGGATTTGGGGACTTGGATGGGGGATAATAGAACTTGACAAGATGGGGTGGTGCGTTACTGGAGCTGGCACATTTCAGGCAAGGCCAGGATTCAATCGACATGGTTCAAGGTTTTTTTTAAATTCACTTTCCAAGCCTTTCTTTCTTTCTTTTGTGAATCTTGTGTATAAAGACACCAGGAAAAAAAGGAAGTTCTTATGTATTTGCCTTCTGAATTTTGTTTCCTTCAAATTGCCATTGTGATTCTAGAGGGTTTTTGCACCAATGTACTGGAATTGTTTTCCCAGTTGTTCTCTGCAATGACATCATTTGACATGATGAATTCTTCTCTGTTGAAATTCTTGTCTGAGTTAGGTACTTGTAGGATTAGGGTTAGGGTTCAAAATTTTCCATGGTGCTTTGGGAGAGATGTATTAGGTGATTGGAAAATTGCAGTGATTTTGGAAGAGAATGCATTGGCAATTGAAAATGGAGTCTGCTTTCCTCCTCAATGCCATCATTTGACATGATGAATTCTTCATGCTGAAATTCTTGTCTGAGTTGGGTACTTGTAGGATTAGGGTTAGGGTTGGAAAACAGTGATGAGGATTTTTCCATGATGCTTGGGGGGAGATGGATTAGGTGATCAGAAAATTGCAGTGCTTTTGGAAGAGAATGCATAGGTGATTGATTGAAAATGGAATCTGTTTACTCTGAAGTAGATTGAGTTTCTACATGATGCCACAAGGTAATCATGTTGGTTTGTTGCGAAAGGAAGAAATGATTCCTTTTGTTCATATCTGTTTTACTATGGCTGACACCTCATTCTTTGTGTTGCTTTTTCCTTAAAGTTATGCAAAACAAAAATTGTCTGGATAGCCCCAATGGTGATGGCACCATTCATTGTGGGAACACCAAATATGACGCATGTCTTGCTCAAGCATTCTTGAGTAGGAGGTGCCCTGGATTAGATTGAAATCTTGAGTGTGGTAGATAATATTGCAGTTTCTGTATCTTTATTGCAGAGAGATGTGGGCTTTATAGCAGGGGAATACCTTGCAGCATAGGGCATGTATGTTCTGCTGAGAAATTGATGATGGCAGTCACTGTTTGGTTTTTTTTTGGTGGATTTGTGAAGCTCCTGCTTGTTATGCCGAAGATTGTAGTGACCTTTCTTGGGCTCATTTGGCACAACTTATTTTAAGTTGTTCCAAACAGAAACAGGCCATTGGGGCATGCTAGTAGTATTGATGAGTGTTTGTTGTTGCCAGATGCGGTAAAAAAGCTAGAGGAAGCTCTTCAAATAAAGCCTCGTAAGCATGATGCATTATGGTGCCTAGGCAATGCTCATACATCCCAGGGATTTCTGGTGACTGATACTGATAAGGCCAACAGTTACTTCAAGAAGGCTGCAAGGTGCTTCCAGCAAGCACTTGATGAGGTCCTCCCCATTAAAACTATCCTACTCCTGTATTCCACTGCACTACAAAGAGTGACTTTCTAGAAATGGCAACATTCTAGGAGCATAAATACTGCCAGCCAACTCCTTGTAGACATTTGACAGAATGTTGCTTCCAGATGTTTCACAGAAACTCTGGACATGGATTTTCTGTTTACCCAACTTCTGCACTTGGGAATTTGTCACAAAGGCTTGTCCATTTTGCTTGTTCATTTGTGCAGGAACCCAACAATGAATTGTACCTAAAGGCCCTGGAGATGACTGAGAAGGTGCTCTCAGCATTGATCTTGTTTATGTGTTTTTTTCATTTGGTTGGAGGAGGGTTCAGGGTTTTAGGGAGGAGGGAAACGAAATTTGCATATACCCACTGAATACTAAGATTGTTCTTAGAAGGTGCAGCTTTAGGAATCCAGGCAAAGATTGGGCATAGCTGTCGCTGCATGAAGGAGATGTATTTTCCTTCAGCATTGAAGTCTCTGCTCTCACACACTTTGAAGGTTGAATTCTGTGGGATATGGTTGGAGGACAGGCCCCATCACTGCATCAAGAGTTGCAGAAGCAGTTAGCCTCACAACAGGTCATATTAGGAGGTGGCACACCTTCACCCAGTGCTGCCACTTCCAAGGTACTTTCTTTTATCCTTTGCCCTCAAGGCATTCCTTTGGCTCCCCAATGGAGTTTTACTCACACATACACGGACAAAGAGGTGTGGGCTGCTTTCAAATGTGTTGTGTTGGCTTGCTTGAAAGCTATGTTTGTGGCATTATGCTTCAGCTGCTTTAGATGTGGACCAATGTGTTGGTCACAAGAAGAAAGAATTGTTTTGACTTCAAGCCTGGACATGGCTATGACTACTGTTACGTCCATTGGGGTTGGTGTTTGTGAGGCACATCTGTTTGATAGAAGTAGTGCAGTCATATTTTCTAAACATGTTTATTGCCTGGATTACTCTTTGGATGTCAGGGAGGAAAGAAGAAGAAGAAGCAGAAGGAGAGTGATTTCAAGTATGACGTGATGGGATGGATTGTGCTTGCAGTTGGTGTAATAGCATGGGCAGGATTGGCCAAATCTTCTATGCCACCACCCCCACCTCCTTCCCTGAACTCTTAGATAGATTCATTGTCTACTGACCTATCATGTGTGATGGTTTTTGAAATCACACTACGACTGTAGTTCTTTTGCCCTGGATATCAACATTTTGCAAAGTAAACCGTTGATTGTTGAGTATATTTTATGGTGTTGCCTTTGTTATAATACAGGAGATCTCTATGTGAGAATGATTTACACAACATGGTTACAGTTCATAAGTTCATCCCTCCTGGCTGTGAGAAAAACATGATGTATGGTGAGTAGAAGGCTGCACTTGGGCAATGTGTGACATGATGTTTGCTGTTAATATCATATGCATACTACCTTCTGCAATCCATGAAACTATGGTACATGTTCTGCAAGATAACATATCACTCTTGCCATCCCTCTTTTAACTTGTTCAATCAAAACCTGTGCAGAAAAGTACAGATTTGAGGCATCTTGTCTGAGTATGGAATGAACTCAAGAAAGAGTTTAGAAGGTACTGTAATGTGGTTTCTCATAGAAAGGTATAGAGAATAGGCTTCATCTCTGGTTGAGTGTGTGGATAGCATGGATGATGATTCAAAGAATATACTGTTATCTTTGTCTCAAGGCACCTCTTCGTTCCTTTAGTTAAGCAATTGGTAAACAATTTCTGCTGGTACAAGCAAGAAACAATCATCCAAGAATAATCATGCTAATAATCATGCAAAATCATTGCTAATTTCTATTCCTGATCTAGCAAGACTAGTTTCATCAGGGTCCTGTTCTTGTGGTGGTTCCATCAAAATGGTGTCAACTTGGGTCCAGGTCACAAGAACCTGGACCTGAAACCCAGTTTCAACCCTGCAAACTGGATACCCTCTCAAATCACAGAGGTGCCTGATTTGAAAATACAACCTGAAGTTTGTGAACTTAGAAAAAAAGTCACCAAAAACTGCCTATGTAGCTCCACCAGACAGAATTGCTGAAGACACATCAAGCAATGACACACCCTAGTTTTTATGCTTTCAGGAACAAATGTCTGTTTATCAGGATCATGCATGACAATATCTAGTACCTACCATCTATGAAGAGTGCATCCACCAAACTTCTTGGGTTGTGTGGCAAGAGATTGATTGTTCAGCTCCGAGCAAGTGTTTCAAACCAAGAAATTTCAAGAAGTCACTGGAAAATCTAAATCAATGAAATATGCAGTACAGTCTCCATGACTTAATGACATGACATTTCAGCAAAGCAAGTCACATCAAAGAAATGATTGAGTCCATAGAGGCCCTACTTGTTTAAGACTTACTCCATCCAATGCAAAATTATCCATGCCTGGTGCAAATATTTCATGCCATGATTAGTGATCATGCTAATTGCTAATGCTTGGTGTCACATTTCTCCACATTCAGCAATGGTGCATGCGAGCTTGGGCCGATTGTTTTGTCCTGTTTGAACATTCTCTATTTTCCGCACCACCAATAAGCCCTCACCCAATACTCTCTGCCAACCAATCCAGCACACCCCAATAAAACACGACACATGAGTTGACAGAATCCACATTTCCAATACCAATGTTGCAGTTTCTCATTTCATGTAGCTCTGTTTTAAGAGACAAATGGGTGCTTTTTTAAAATCTCAAATTTGTAAATTCCTCAAAACTGAAGGGGCCCATAAGTCCTCAATCACAGAAATACTCTAAAAGAAGCTCATGGAAACCACAAAAAATCAGCACCAAGCAAATCAAACAAAATACCACTGCAGGCCAGATAACATTCTTCCATTGAGACTTTTCAGATACCCTGGTTGATAACCACAAAAGATTCTATCCCCACCCAACATATTCATCTTTGGAAGGGTCTAGCCAGACAGACTTCCTTGACACATCTAGAGGTGTGTCAGCAACAGGCTGTATTGATTGCAAGCAAAGCAGTAGTGAAAAGTGGGAACCTGAACCATTTGGCTATTTGAGAGGAGCATCCATCTTTCACTCTTTCTGGAAACAAAAATGGACGAAGAAAGTTCAAGATTGAACAAGCTTTATATCAAACAACATTTACCCCAAATACAATGTGTTTGTTGTCAAGCCAATCGCACTTGGCACATGTAATGAAAAACTGCAAAACACAAATAGCAGGTCATGTCAACAATGTTAGATAGTCCTTCTCTTGGATTCAGATGCAATCTCAGACATGAGCAGCAGCAGGACACTACAACCTATTGATTGTCTCATGTACCATTCAAGGGCATTAAGGTGCGAAAGCCATTGTTGATGGATCACATACAAAGCACATCAGCTTGGTTCATAACCTTTACAAGTGATTCTTTGAGCAGGTCACTTTTGTGATGGCAGAAAGAGGAGAGACCTGAGCTGTGGGTTAGTCTCAAACTCTTTTCAAGACTCAGGAACCCTAGACCTGAGACAAATGTCCACTCATGCTTTCTACCAAGAAAAAACTGAGAGGACCGATAGAGAAGGTTTAAGACCTGGCAGCCATTTGTATTTGGTCCACTATTTGCCTGCAAATAAACCACCAGCACACATCAACCAACAAGTAAACCCTAAACCCTATTCACCCTAAGCATCAAAAAAATTCTTCAACATAAGCATCCTTCCCATTTCTCCTTAGCAGTAAGGCTCAAATAATTTCCCACTAAATGTTAAAGAGAGCATGAGGAATATAGCTAAATTATGACTATGAAGAATACTATTTAAGTCCACTTTGAAAAGTTCATTTGCATTGCTTTTACAACCAGAATTGATAAACTAGTTCAAAAGCTTCAGAGGTAATGGATTCAAATATCTCTGATGCAATCAAGGAAGCTTAAGTATCTATGCTGCTTTTGATTATCTGTAGATGCCAATGCAGCATTATGTACCATGGACAGAAGCCCAGGGCCAGTATGTTTTGCAGTGAAATTCTCATCATCAAACTTGTTCCCATATATACTGACACAACCACTCCCATCACCCTGCAGCCACCCAACCCAGTTGCTCAGCTCTGTATGTTGAGCAAAACACTGATGTAAGCTACACTATCTCATCCAATCCAAGAATGCTTAAAATAGAAATTTACCAAAAACAGAACAAACCATGCAACCAACAATGAATGCCTCACTTTTGCAACTTCTCCTTGGTTCCTTCTTTTCAAATACCAAAACCCAAGTGGTCAAATTATTTCAAATCTTTCCAGGGTTCACAAAACCAACCCAAGAACAAAGAGCAGAAGAAGAAGAGTATAGGATGACATTCTAAGCAAACCTTAACAAAATCACCACCCTGTATCATGAAGTCTTTGATGACCCGGTGGAATGTTGAGCCTTTGTAGCCTATGGGGATCCCTGCCTTCCTGCATTCAGGAAAAAATTGTAACATGAAACCCAAAACAACAACATTGTTTTCCAGCTTCAAATGATTCACATTTATTGATTATTTTGTTTCCCTTCCACCGAGGCCATTGAACACTTCCTAGTAGCTTGTCAACCCAATTCCCCTCAGCACATTATCATTGTTGACAGTGCTTCAGAGCAGATTAAATGCATCTCGGATACAACAGCCAACTCTTCAAATCTGATAGAATAGAGATATGAAGAACCCACAAACATAAATCCCTCTTGGGTCTGAGTATTGTATTGTAACCTGTTAAATTTTCATGTTGAATCACTCCCCTAAAATGTACACTACCAGGATGGGTCCAGAAACATCTAAGCATAAGTTAGTGACACTTGATCAGGTTGCAAATGTGCCTCCAACCCTAAAACAACAAACCCTGATCAAAGGCTTGTTGCTTGCTTGATTTTTCACCTGATCAAACACCCAATCCAATGCAGGAAACTATCTCTTGAATGAAGGAAAACTAAACCATATAGCAAAAAAATGCAAGTACCTGAATTCACCAGTGCACAGTTGCCTGCCATGTTCAACACCCCTCACATATATGTCAGAAACTTTGAATGCATGAATACAAAATTGAGCCAAGGTTCAAGCCAAACCCTAGTTTGTGGCAGTAGTGATGCTTGGAAGAAGAAGAAGAAAAGACTTCAAAGACAAAGTCATGAAGAGTGTAGTCAAAGAAATGGCCGAGTTCCAGAACAGAAGAAGAAAGAAAGTCTTAAACCTTGGAGAAGGCAAAAGAATTTCCTGCAGATTTGTTTCTTCTGTTTTTATTGTTTTTAGCTACTAAACCTGATCTCCTCCTCCCAAGGATTGTGAAGATTTTCCATGTCTTTGACACCAAACACTTGCCACAATGCCAACAGAACCATGAGCCTTCCTTCTAACCCTAAACCTTCAACCCTAAAAGCTTCTTTGCTTCCGAAGAAGCTTGGTGGCACCTGAAGCTTCTTCTTCTTCTTCTTCTTCCTCCATCTTTAGTAGAGATGCTTGCGGAAATCCAAAAACATGAAGCTCTAGGGAAAAAGAAAGCAAGAAAACACAGAAGTACAAGAGAACAAAACCCCAGGGAAGAAAAACAGAGTCCAGAGTTTTGGGTGAGTGATAGATCGATCCATCGCACCTAAAGTTTTCAGCACAAAGAGGGACGATGTCGGCGAAGAGCTCCATCTTGATCCGACCAGCAGGCAAGCTGCCAATGGTGACATCGAAGAAGACGATAGGGTTCTTGGGATTGGGTGGTCTCAGATGCCATTCCAAAGCCATTCTCGCCCTGCCACTCTCCTCTACTAATCTCCAGTCTCTCACTACTACGATCTATATGAAGAAGAAGAAGAAGAAGATGTTCTTTGCTGTAGACACAAGGAAGTGATCAGGCAACAAACTTGTTCTACTCTGTACGAAGAAGAACAAGAACTTCTTTGCTGTAGACACAAGGAAGGGATTAGGCAAGAAGATCTTTGATAGAGAATAACAACAAGAAACACCCAAGTGTAGAAGCTGCTTGCCTTTGCATCTGTGTCACAGTTCCGGGAACTAGGGTTTAGGGTTTAGTGAGCTTTCCTCATGCCCGGGTATTACATGTTGCCAATTTTTTCTTTTCTGTTTGTGGGTTTTCATGTCTTTCTTTCATCGCAATAATGCCTGCCGTTTAACCAGATTCCAGTCTGTGTGGAGGAGGAGGAAGAAGAGATGGCAGCCCTGATCTAGCAGACTGCTTTCCAGTCTGAGAGGAAGGAAGGGGAGGAGGAAGAGGGAGATAGGGCCCCTGATTGTAAATCAGAATTGATCGAGCTTTCAAGGGATTTTACAGGCAGCATACAGCACCTTCAATTGTGCTTCTAAGAAATTGGTTGAGAGAGGACAGTTACCGCATGTGCCATTTGTGACTAAGTTGCAAGAGCGCACCTCCTCACAATCAAAGCAAGGCATATAACAATTGTGAGCTTATGGTAATCATCTTTAGCAAGACATTCTCAATCGGCTAAGCTATATAACCCATATCACAATCTTTACTAAACAATCAGCACCCCTCTTGAACTTGGTGAATATATCTACACTTGCAAGACTGGCATCCTCTCTACTCTTGATATATAGAGAACACATAATGAGCTTGTTAAAATTAGTGAGCTTAGAAAGCCTGCAAGGAATGTGAACATCTATTGGCATGCAAAATACTTTTTTAAAACATGCAAGAAATTGCAACACTCATTTGTGACCATATTAAGAGCTTTGATGGATGTCAATTGTTTTTTTACAAGTGTTTACATTCGTGGCCTTCTAGTTTTTTTTGCATCGAGGTCTGTAATTAAACCTCAAAAACATCTCTCACCTTTTAGGAGAGGAGTTCTTAACCAGGGGGTGGATCTTTCTTAATATCAAGTATTGTGCATGAGCCCTCCAAGTTAAGGTGGCTAGACTCTTACAAAAAACCATGACAATTCATGTAAATTGCATTCTTTTTATTAATTTATGCTGCAAATATTGAAGTAAGGAAACATCTCTTAATTAGATGATGTGCTCATGTGCAAAAACTTAAATTTGTAGAGGTCTTGGAGTCTTTGATCCCCTCATTTTTATATGAACAATCACTCTTAGCAGAGACTAAGATTGGTGATGATACAACTCGAAGACATCCTAACTCTAACCCCATTGCAGAGATTTTTATATATTGCTAATAGAGATTCATTATTTGAGAATCTTTTTATTGAGAAAATGTATGGTCAGTTTGACCAATATATTTGTGCAATATAAAATCGGTGACTTTAATTCTGAAAAAACCAATGAAGTGAGTTGAGAGAGAGACAGAGAGAGAGAGAAGAAGGAAGCCAAAAACTTAATCCAACAATTCCACCACTGTCCCTCCTTTGTCAAGCTGATGATAGAAGACACTCTACTCTTCATAACCTCCTACCCTTTTTACTTCTTGGTTTCAGAATCCTTGTGAATCTTTGAGATCTTGTTCTCTACTTGCGGTGCTACTGCCTTGCTTATACTGTTTCCTCTTTCCCTATGTCTGGTATCTGTTCCATTGCTGAGTCGGTCCCATCAGTAAACAAACAAACAAGGAGCTTCATTTCTGCTACAAAATACTCCTCCTACACTGAAACCTCCACCATCTCCAACATGGTTTAGAACATCAGAACATCTTCCCCGAGTGACATCCTTAGTCTGCTGCACTCATGCCTCACTGTGTCTTCAAGCAAGCATCCACAACTGTCACTAACATTGGAATCGGCATCCCTTTCTGTATAACTCCCTTTGCTGCAGTTTTACAGCTCAAAATAATCAGGGGGGGGGAGTTGCAAAGATCATCAACCACAAAATCCTAGTCTCATCAAAAGAATCTGAAGAACAAAAGATTGACTGACCGACCTGTGTTCCTTATGGAAGGAATGTGTGTCATCCAGATGTCCTTACCATTGAACATGCCATGTCCAACTGTACAGCAGTAGGCTTCCACTGAGAACCTCCATGTTTCTAAAATCCCAACAACACAAGGTCATATCAATAAGCTATGGAAAAATGAGTATAGTCATGAATGTCATAAGCAAGTCAAACCTCACTGCCTGTGATTGAATGTGAAGAAGAGAGCATAGCTCAGAAATCATCATGTGTACACAGAGGGAGAGAGCTTCTGCAATACCCTGAAGTCCTTTTGGCTCTGTAAGAGAACACATCTCTCGCTCATTGCCAAATTCAAAGAGTGGTGTCAGTTCTTGGCAACCAAAACAGTTTGAGGTTCCAACAAGGAAGAAAGAAAGAAACAGATGGTGCATTGCAAGTTTGTCATCTAGCGACATCATGAAAATCATGAAAGCTCAAAGGTAAAACTCCTCAAAGCGACCCAACAAAATCAGCGCCTGGAGCTCCTGTCTGACAAGATCAATAGGTATAATAATCAAGCTGCAACTTAGAGATTGAGAAAATTAAGTATGTGGTTAGAAGCAACTTACAATGACCTTTCAATATGATGTCAGTCTCTCACTGTCAATTTCTTGTGCGCAATTTGTACATGTGATAAATGTGTTGCCAGACCTTCATCCCTCCACCTCCAGGTATAGGTGCCATCATCATCTTATATACCTGGTTGTTTGTGCAAGCAGCAGGTAAGGATCACATGATCTTCACGTAGCTGAGAATAAGTTCACATAGAGAGAACCATCCTTTCAAGCAAAAAGGGGCTTGAGCCTTTCATCTCTGGAAGCACAGAAAGAAAGATGGATGCTAAAGAGCTTCTTCTCCTGCTTTCTCTTTTCTTCTTTCTTCCTGGCTCTACACATGCATATGAAGAAGAGAAAAAATCCTTCAAGAAGAAGAAAAAAGAAAGCTAGGTCTTCTATCTCTGGAAGCACCTACCTGATGCTTGCTAAACCGCTTCTTCTTTTCCTGGCTCTCTCTCTCTACAAGTGCACATATAAGAAGAGAATATTGGATCATGGATCAAGGAGGATCAATGCAAGACTAAGGCTGCAAAAGAATTCAACGCATTGCACATTGAACATGTAACAAACAAAATGTCATGCGTGATTGATCAACAATTCTGAGTTCAAAGAAGAGAAGACGAATGGGTGGCTCCCACTAAACCTAAACCCTGCCTTCAAGATCCTAGAAGAGAAAATTGAATCATGGATCAAGGGGATCAATGCAAGAAAAGCAATTCAACACACTGCACATTGGACATGTAACAAACAAAATAGCATGCGCGATCGATCAACAATCCTGAGCTCAAAGAAAATAAGAACAACGTGTCGCACCCACTAAACCCTAAACCCTAACCCCCTCAAGATCCTAGAACAGAAAATTGGATCATGGGTCAAGGAGATCATTGCAAGAAAATGCTGCAAAACAGTTCTGCACGCTGCAAATGAACATGTAACAAACAAAATACCACGCACGATCCATCAACAATCCTGAGCTCAAAAACGAGAAGAATAATGCGTGGCCCCCACTGAACACTAAACCCTAACCTCAAGGTTCTCCTTGAGACACGTCCTTCTTCCAACACAGAGAAGAGAGACTTGCAGCAGAATTCCTGGGGAAAAGAAAGATGAAGCACCGTCTGACAAAGATTGAGGTGTATGAGATAATGTGGAGCAAGTTCTGAATCATGTGTAGCACTTCGAAAAGTATGAGAAGAATAGAGCAAAATGGCAGCAAGAATTGCGAAGTCGTTTGCTTCTCCTACCAACCAGGTGTTCAGGCTTTGTGGTAGGAACAGCGGCGGTCTTCCTGACGGCAAAACAACAGCAAAAAAAGCAGCAGCATCGCAGCGCACAGGAGTGACCAGCAATTCACGCCTCGGACGCTCTCTTTCGTCTCCCTCTGCTTCCCTCAAGTCGCTCCTTGGAACCAGGCGGCGCGCCACGTCCGTCTTTTTCAGGTACTCCAGTTGCTCCTTGTTGCCGTTGCACAGCGCAATAGCTTCAGCAAAGATGGTGCCTCAGCTCAACTCTACAGCTGACACATTGCTTCAAGGTACAACAACAACAACCAAGCCCTTTTTCTTTTTTTTCTTCTTCTTCTTTTTTGGGGTTTCAGAAAAACTAGAAATACAGCAATGGTTTTCACAAGACTTCTGATACCTGTGACTAATTTTGCAAACTACAAATGTAGAGCAAGCAATAATCCTGGGTCAAACCTGCACGGATCCACAAACCAAAAATCCATCAGTCAGGGAAACAAACTGTGCAAGTCTTTTGCTCCATTTTACAAGTTCAAGGAAGATTAAGCAAAAGATGCAGCAAGGTCTTTTGCAAGGATTGTTGATGCTATGATGTTACTTCATGATGTTTTTTTGTCAGGAGGAATGTGGATTATTGACGACAATTAAGATGAGTCAGTGTTGCAACTGCAGCCATCATGCAGCCATCATAAGGAAAGCTTCAAGGAAGAAAAAACCAAACATTGCAAGGTAAGGATTGTTTGTGCTGCTACTCTGGTGTTTTGTCAGCATTAGGTTTTTCTATGAGCACATTCATTCCTTTGTCATCTTCAAGTTTCGGTTTTGCTGCAACTGGCAGAAACATGTACCTTCAAAGTGTATGTGATGAGTGCTTTTCTTTCTCTCTGTAGTCTCATATAGATACATCTTATCTTCAATGTGTTTCGCGATGGCATGTTCTTTGTGCAATCTCATATGGATACATCTTATCTTCAAAGTGTTTTTGATGGCATTTTCTCTGTGCAATCTCATTCAGATACATCTTAGCTTCAAGGTGTTTGTGATGGAGTTTTTTTTCTGCAGTCCCATGTAGATACATTTACGTTCAAAGTGTTTTGTGTGGTAGTTTTCTCTCTGCAATCTCATATGGATATATTGTAGTTGTAGTTTGTAAAATCTAGCTCTTCACATGTATGTGCAAGCTTTTAATCTTGCCATTTTGTTGTTCTATCCTTAAGGAAAATGTCTTTAACCATACATTCTCAGGTTTTGCTTCACCTTTGTGTTTTGCTTGTGGGGAGGAGATTGAGAGTTAAGGATTTTCCCACCTCAAAACCAAAGATTTAGGGTGTTACCACCTCCTTTTGTTCCATTGATACTTTTGAACCTCACTCATGAGAAAGGGGAAGTTTATATACACAAAAGGAAAGCTATCAGTGTTTTTTTTGGATCTTAAAGCGTGGAATTGAAACATAACATTGAGTAGTATGCAACCATGGCTTATTCATTGCCTAAGATATCAATTCATTGACGGTCTTCAATTGTGGCCATAGTTTTCTTTGCTTCACTAATTGCCCGTCCTTTAGATAGGCTTTCTCTTCATTCATTTAATTTTCTCTTTCATTTTGCCTCTTTCATTGATAGTCTTTTGACCATGGCCCTAGTTTTCTTTGCTTCACACATTGCCTACCCTTTAGATGGGTTTTCTTGTCATTGATTTGAATTGTGCTTTCATTTTCTTGTATAAGATGACCATGGAACATTTGTGTGTAGACCTTCATGTGTTTTGAATTTTGTTGTTTGTGTTATGTACTTTGTTTGATTGTTCCATCAAGAATCCATTGTTTTCACCTATTTTTGGGTTCTTTTGTTCCTTGATGGTTGTATAACTTGCACCGCAAAGTGTTACAACACCAAACTAACTGAACGAGGTTGTTGGCCAACAAATGTGTTGATGAACTCATTGTGGATGATGCATTCTCACCAACATTATGTTTCATATTCTTTGTTTTTTGTTTATGAGTTGTAGGAATGCCATGTTAAGGAATTTTTAGAATTTGAATAGCTGAATGAAAATCTAAATGAAAAAAGGCTATTTAGAATAGCAAAATATTTTGAGATTCTACAAGGTGTGTTTCTTGTATTTAGGCTTCATTTTCATCACGTTTGAAGTTTTCATCATGTCTTTTTGTCAAGTTGTTGTGATCATATGTGCGATGAATGTGATCGATCTCCATAACATTCATTGAGGTGTATGAATAAATGTTGTCTTTTCACAATTTCATAATTCGTAAAGTTGAATTAGATTGTACCTTACTATTCCATTGCATTATAATTTTGGTATAAAATAAACCTATCAAATAATCAAAAAATATTGTGTTCATTTCTTTTTATGCTTGTTGCTTGTTATGATGACACATTGTCCTTCACATTATCTACAATCACTAATTAATGATCATACAATTTATTTCATGTTTCCAAAAATGGTGCAAATTGCATAAACACTCCAATAAATGATCATTGGTCGGTTAACATAGTTTGAATTATGAAATATGTTAACATCAACACATGTTCCCCACCTCAAATCAATATTTTGTCCCTAAATATTATGTGAACGATAAATTTCTTGTCCCTAGGCAAAATCAACAAACAATTGTTCTAAAACAATCCATATTATAAAAGCCTTTTGTCTACTTCTAGAACATAGATAAAACTTTGGATAGGTTGTGAATAGTTATCAAAGATTTTAACTTATATTGCTATGATTAAAAAACCAATAAACATTATATTGGATGTGATAATATAGAACATGATAAACACTCTTCAAGATTTAAATGGTACACCCTAGTAATAGGTTGATTAAACATTAATTAATATTTTTTGGAATTGCTGAAAATTTTGAAAAGATGTGTACCTACCATGCCAAAAATCTAAACAAAAGCCCTCAAGCACAATAGCTTCATTATTTGGTATAATACCCAAATATTATTTTTTGATGTCAAAAAATAATTTATCATTAAACACCTTGTTGCCAAACCAACCTAGGTACTACAATTTTTACCTCATATTAAGTGATGTAAAAATGAAACATGAACTCTATTAAACAATAGCCATGACATGAAACATATTATTTCCTCATCTTGTCATCATGTAGATGTAAGGCAAAACATGGCATGGACATATGTTCTGTACACTAGTTTTGAGTTCAAGGTAGGCTAATGAAAATGTTTTTAAAATGTCCAATAAGATGCCCATACAAAATGTGGTCTTTTGGAACACCATTGTTTTGGGGCATGTGAAATATGGAGAAGGGCAAAAGGCAAGATATGGGATCAAACACTATCATGTTATAAGGGGGTTTTCAAGTGATGGTATACAAGATAGATGTGCCAACAACACGGATTACACACAACATTCTCAAGTTTCCATTGAGGCACATTTTTTTGGTCAATCTTATTTTTATTTAAATATTAAATACCTCCACCTACACCAATTAGAAATAGTCCTTATTTAATTTTTAAATCATTGTGTATATGTAAGTTTACACACCCAAATTCAATTCAATTTTACATATTGATGTTCATTTTGTCATGTGTTCATCCAAAACCACCTAGAACCTATTTTTAATATTACTTTTGCCTTATAATATGCCAATTTTTTTTTTTCAAATGTCAATTTCTTCCCATCTTTAATCATGAAAACATCCAAAAAAATCCCATGTGGTATTGAAGAAACAAAAAAAAAGTTCAAATTTGCCTAATTTGACATAAATGCCACAAGTTTGTAACAACAATGATTGTTTCATTTATCTCATGAACCAAGTCAACATTATTTAATTTCTATCATGTTTAGTAATTCAATTGTATCCCATTTTTAAGTGCCAAATCAAAATTGGAAAAATCATTCAAACATCTTCACAAAAGTAATGGGCAATAAACAAAATTCTTTTGTTTTGTTAACATTTGCTAACACCTTTTGTAGTTGATTTGAATCAATTGTTGGCATTGTCAACATAAATTTTTTATTTTTTTATTATTATAACTAATTCACTTGAAGGTTAAGTCTCATGTCTAGGTTTGTTCTCTTGATGACCTTAACTACCATGTTATGTTAGGACTACATAACGTGCCAAACAGATAGTGCCAAATTGGGCCTAACCAATTTGGGTCCCCTTTTACCTTAAAAGGACATGGTTTGCAAGGCCGTGCACTATAAACCTTGCCTCCACAACTTATTTTTAGTTTGGGAACATACCATTTAATGCATGCACATCACTCCCACAATCTTGCATGATTAAGCTTTTAGAAGTCTTTTTTTCAAGTCCGATTCATTAGGTCTATTTTCTTTGGTGGTTGTCATTTCAACTCAACCTTCTCACTTACTTCATACATGGAAAAATCCCTTCTTGTATATCATGACCCCAATTTGTGTGCAAAACCTCTTTTGCCTCAGTTAAATATAAGTCATTTCTTAAAAATTTCGTTTCATGTTAAGGAATTGCTTTAAAAATTGCTTCTATAATGGAAAGAGATTAAATGTTGAATCTCATTGATTAAAAAACATTTATGATGGAGACTGATGGTTTTACTTGTGTTTGAATCTATGAGTATTCTAAAACAAGACGTTATAACTCCATGAGTTAATTGATTATCTTGCCATGAGGATTTATGGAAGGAAATTTGAGTTTTCATAAGTTGAATTGTTCCTTGGAATACAATGAGATGGAATTTGACAAGAATGTATGTAGTCTTGCATGAAGATGGCAAATAATATCAATAGTATTTGAATATGATTACACTTTGAAATACCTTTGATGTACATGTGTTTTGATATGAAAATGCACAAGTTTATTGCAAACATGTTTCACAACAATTTACATTTTATGGATGTTATTGTTTGACAAAGTGATGATGTCTATTGTTCTTGGATCTATAGTCAAAAGAACATGGTTCATTCAAAGTTCTTCAATTACACAACATGATGAGTTTACTTATCAATGCCCTTGAACTTTACAAACCTTGCCTAAATTTGCTAAGATTTTTGTTTTGTTTATAGTTATTTGTTCATCCCTTATTTTATGTTTTAAAATTTTAAACCTTTTTTAAATGATATTCCTTTCAAGGGTGAAATTATTGGTTAAAATTTCATAATCTTACAACGTCAATGTCTTCTCCATTAATTGTTCAAATAAATTTGTTATCAATAACCTTTTTTGTATTTCTATGGTGGATTCAAAGTAAGTTCAAATAGTTCACAAGTTGAAAGATCTTTTTTAATAGTAGACCATATGGAAATTACATCAAACTCTTTAATCTCTTTAGTTTTGCTCCTTATGACAAGTTGGCAAATCATATTGATTACATTTCTCATAACCTTTTTTGTATTTTATATAAATTTTACAATTTTCTTTGACACAACACCACAAAAGGTCTCCTCATTCCCATTCAAAATTTAATAGCAAAATAATGAGTCATGATCATTGTGATTGATGCAAATGTTAAATGGTAACATGAGTGATAAGGTTTTTAATCTAATTAAATTGACCCATTGTTCTTAAAAGGTAATGTCATGTGGAAGTTTGAAAATAGGTTTTTCTATTTTTTTATTTAAAAAATCCTTTCACATACAATGGTAATACAATGAACACTACATATAAATTAAAAACTTAAATTATGATGAACCAAAAATGGGCATACTATTAATTGTGGCCACCTTAAGTATATTGTAATGTTTTGAAATTTTGAGTTTCCAACAATAACATCTACAAATCTTCTAAACAATCAAAATTTATATATGCCTATATTTGGACAATCAATTTAATTTAATTCGATTTGTAAACACGCTACCAACCTATGTGCTTTGAAATTTTCTTAATTTAAAAAAAAAAATAGAACCAAAAAATATGCAAAGTAATTTTGAGAACCTTTAAAATATTTTGAATTAATAAGATTATAAAAAAAATGTAAATTATAAACATGGGCTATAATTTGCAAAAGAAAATGAACATGAAATGAAAATTTCTTACTTCCAAGTCATATCTCTTGATTTATAAATAACAAATCCTATGGAATAACCATTGATCATTATTACAATGTTTCATGTTTCATAGGTAAAAATTCTTCACAAAACTAACACTTTTATAACAATTTATAACCAAATGCTCTTCACAAAATTGACAATTTCATAATAGTTATAACCAAACACTCTTCACAAAACTAACATTTTTATAACAATTTATAACCAAATGTTCTTCACAAAATTGACACCTTTATAACAATTCATAACCAAGAGCTCTTCATAAATCAACACCTTTGTAACATTTATTAATCAATTTTTTTCACAAAACCAACACCTTTGTAATGTTTAGTAACCAAACATTGCTTAAAAAAAACACCTTTGTAATGTTTCTTTTTAACACTCTTGAAAATTTTGTTTTGAAAAACTTATACACCTTTCAACATTAAAAATGGGACTATTTTATTTTTGTAAAACATATGCAAAACATACACATGCTTTATTTTCATGACAACAACAATGCAAACCTTAATTTCATTTTTTAAGAACCTCATTTTGGACCTAATTTGGGACCAATTTTTGAACAACATGGTTGCCCACAAAGATAGGAAATTCATACTCTTTAATGGGCTTCCTCCACAACAACTCTATGGTTAATACTTTTTGGTTTAATTTATCACATTTTCACCAAATTTTTTTTTGATTTTTAAAATTATATTTGAACTATGATAAACACTTTAATTATTTTTCTTACACAACATTTTCAAGGAAAAAAAAGTGATTTACTAGTTAAAATCTCCCCTTTTAACCAAAGGGTTAAAATGGTCCATATTTTTCTCAAATTATTTTGTCCTTCCATGAATGAAATGGATGAAAAAAAAACTTCTAGGCAACTTCTTCAAGCTAGATGTCGGGTAGATGTCCTAGGGAGAAAAGGATTTTTCGACTAAATGATAGCCATAGCCATGTTCCCTCAAAGAGAAAGGGAACAACTTCATGAGGAGAAAGGGACTAAATTCCTTTGGGGAACAATTTCCCCCTAGGGGAGAAAGGGGCTTCAAGGATGAACTTCCCCCATGAAAAAAGGACTAAGTTGCCCCAAGGAGCAATTCCCATGGGGAATACATCTTTCAAAAAATAAGATTTTAAATGTTTGACAAGAAAATGTAAATGATAAACTTTGTCCCAATCAAACATTCTTTATACCTTGAAAACTCAAAACATACATATTTAAAATGATCTGAGAATCAAAAAATGGATTACATTGATTTTTCCCTTAGGGAGGAGGGGAGTTCCTTGAAGGAGAAGGGAAATAAGTTTCCATGGGGAGCAATTTCCCCTATGAAACAAGTTTTTGAATGTTTGACAAAAAAATTCAAGGGGAAAACATTGTCTAAATCAAATGTTTTTATATCATTGGAAACCTTTTGAAACATAGATATATAAAATGGTATTGTTTTTAAAATTTGAAGTTATGACAAAAAGAAAATTTGAGGATAAAAATTTTCAATGCCTTTTACCCCTCAGTGAAAAGAAGACTTAGTTGTCATGGGGGAGAAATCAAATTAGTCCTCTTTTTAACTTACAATTTTTTTATCACCCTAACTCTGAGACTTTAGCCTTCAGCCATAATGTGATAATTTATAGCTAATAGTTTCAAATCAAAAATTCAAAATCATTTTAAATATTTACATTTTGAAAGCTTTCCCATATAAAGAATGTTTGATTTGGATAATGTTTGTCCCTTGAATTTCCTTGTCAAACATTCGAAAACATGCTCCCCAATGGGGCAAGTTGCTCACCAATGGAATTTAGTCATTTTCTCCCTGAGGGATATTGTTCCCTAGGGCAACTTAGTCCCCTTCTCCTTGAGAGGACATGGTGTGGGCTACCATTTTATTTCCTCCACGAGGCATTTAACTTGAAAAAGTTGCCTAAATGTTATTTTCTTTTCATCAATTTCATTTATGAAAAAACAAAAAAAATTGAAAAATTAAACAAACCTTGAACCCTAGGGTTGAAAGGGGAAATTCTAACCAATAAATCAATTTTTTTCTTTGTGAGAAAAAAATAATTAAAATGTTAATTGTGATTCGAGTATAATAATAAAAAATTGAAAATGCATTTCTTATTAAGCAATGTCTTACAACTTTGTTGAGACCAATGTGACAGGGAATTTTTTGTTCCTACTTAGTGTTTGCCCTTAATGGTCCACTTACTTGTGTCCCAATGCGCATTTTGTTTTTGAAACTCAAAATCTCATTTGTTTCCATGGATATTTTTTTTTTCTGAAGGAACAAACTAAATGTTCATTGTTTGTAATGAATTTATGAGTGTTAAACATGATCTTTGTCATCTAAAATATGATTTGATATTAAAATGTTTATCAATATGTCTTTAGAACCAAATTTGAACATTACATGCATGAAATTTTAAAAATCTTACACAATCACCTCATTTCTTTAATCACTCTTCATGCTTTCAATTAAAATTAAAAATTCAAACAAATATGTGGTGGAAAAATTCAATAGAAATTTTTTATTTTAATATTTATGTATCAACCATTTATATGATAACAAGGTGAGAAATTTTTAAGTCCCCTCACATAATAATCCTAAAAAAAAACCCTCTTTGATGCGCATAGAAAAAAAAAACACATAATGACCCATTAAGGCTTTCTATCATGCGTTAATGAATCGAATGTCAACTATTATATCATAACATCATTATGCAAATATTTGGTTAATTTGGATATCAACCACTCAAGCTTCTTTAAGATAAACACATGGATTGAATCACCTCACTAAGATTATTTTTTAATCCTATGATTAAAATATATTACTATAATATATATATATATATATATATATATATATTTATATTTATGAAAATGCATTTGTGTGTACTTCTCAATTTTGAATAAACCTTCAGATTTGGTGTTTGTTCCCATGCTCATCAAAAGCCATTGGGCAACGCTTATGTTAATGCTAATTGAACTTTTGTTTCAATGACCACATCTTCTTATAATGGAGACATAAAACATTTTTTTTTCCCCTTTCTCTCTCTACTACTAATGACATTTTCTAGTTGTTTATAGTCACATTTTTTTTGTCTAGGAAACATGCAAAACATTCTTGTCTATTTTCACATCTTTGATGATAAGGTCCCCAAACCGTCCATGGATTGTTTTGATGATTAAAAAAATAATGACTTTAGTTTATGCTTTTTTTGTTCTAGCTAGGCATGTAGGTTAATAGGTTGGGTTCTTTGTAAGGAAGGGAGGTGAGTAGGAGGGGCCAAAACATGGGTGTGTAGAAGGAGGGCCTAAAAATATGGGAATGATAAACCCAAAACAAGCAAGCACATTTTGGCACATTGCATTAGATACTTAGAGTAAAATCACCTATATTGAACATCCATATATAATCCAAAAGATGGCTCATTAGCAAACATTGCCCTATTGATAGACCGTTCAAAGATACCCTAAAACTACATGACATGTTCTTAAACTTACAATTAGGGTTTTAAACTACATGACATGTTCTTAAAGTTACAATTAGGGTTTTAAACTACATGACATGTTCTTAAACTTACAATTAAGGTTTTAAACTACATGACATGTTCTTAAAGTTACAATTAGGGTTTTAAACTACATGACATGTTCTTAAAGTTACAATTAGGGTTTTAAACTACATGACATGTTCTTAAACTTATAATTAGGGTTTTAAACTACATGACATGTTCTTATTAAACTTACAATTAGGGTTTTAAACTACATGACATGTTCTTAAACTTACAATTAGGGTTTTTGAATCTTCCATTTGAAGATCTCATTTGTTTTTTTGGGGTGTTTTTTGTCAATGGGTTTCAAAACTCTCGCATCCAAAAATATATCTCCCATTCATTTGCTTCTTTGTGTTGTTTGGTAATTATGGGTAACACTCTTCCAAAGTCCTTATTTGTTTTTCATTTTCAAAAAAAAGGGCAAATCATGCCTATGCAATGTTTTAGGTTGTTACAAAGGCAATTGTTTGGAACAAAGTCCAATAGTGTTTGGTAATAAGAGGGATATTGTTTGTGTGTATGGAGGAGTCTAACATGTCTAGTTATAAGTTCAAACAAAGTGAAACTACTTGTTTTTTTTTTTCGGTGTTTTGTTAGGGACCTCTTTACTTGGGGAAATTTTTATCTTGCTCATTTCAAACCCAAATGGAGGTCTTTATAATGGGTCTAGGGCCACTAGGTGAAGGACTACCTAGACCCTATAAGAGTGAAATACACACTCTTTGAAAGCTTAATTATTCATTCACTGACCATACAACCTCAAAACTGAACACAATTCCCAAAAAAATAGAAAAAGTGAGCATTTTGATGATGATGGAATCTTGGAATGAAACCAAATAAATATTACTAAAAATATATAAATATATAAATAAATCAATTAATCAATTAACACAGAAATATTATTATTATTATTATTATTATTATTATATTGTTATGCTAATTTGTATTTTTCTCTAGGTTTCTTGTCCCTGTTACTGTTACCGTTACGGTTAAGCAGCATCACTTAACTGCTGCTTTTACTGTTAAGTCCTTTTGTTGCTCTTCAGCTTCTCGTGGTAGATCCTGCCTCCGTTATTGTTTCGTAGCTGTTACTGTTACCGTCACCGACAAGCACTGTTACTGTTACTGTTACTGCTACTGTTATTGTTACTGTTACAGTTAAGTCCGTCGTTGCTCCAGCTTCTGGTGGTGCGATTCTGCTGCTGTTGTTGCTGCTGCCGCTGCTGCTTGTTCTTTCGTGGCCCCGGCGATGGCGCGTTTGCACAGCAGCGGAAGGAGAAGAAGGGGAATAGTTATCGTGTAGAGATTTCGTACAGAATTTGTACAGAAAACAGGCTTGTGTGCAAGCGCGAGAAAGAGAGGGAAAGAGAGACACACACAGCGGAAGAAGGTTGGGGGGGGGGGAGAGGGGATGTATTTCTCTCGTGGAACTACCCTTATAGGGTCTGCTGCTGTATTGGATTCCTGTTCCGTGTCTTTCCTCGCCGTCTCCTCCTCGCTTTCTCCTCCTCCTCCTCCTCCACTTCCTGGAGCTGCAAGGAAAAAACCAATCCCGTCCACCACCTCCCGCATACCCTACTCGCGCTTGCTCAGAAGAAGTTTCCAATTGGGTGCCTACTCTTCTTCGTCGCGGTCTCTTGAGCAAGCCAGTTTTGGAAGATTGAGGAATGGGTGTTTGGAGAAGCGGTGTGGGCATGCGAGTGCGTCTGTGGGAAGTACAGGAGGTGAGAGAAAAAAGAAGGAAAAACCTTGAATACTTAATTGGTAGGTTTTCGTGTTTTGTTTAGGGTTTGCTTTTGTGCCGGTCTTTTGAGAGATGGTGGAGTGGGTTGTGATTGAAGATTGTGGTCTGTTTGTGTGTCTGTGTATGTGTGCAGAGGGCAGAAGAGGCGTGATTCCTAGAGGAGATGGGTTTGAGAAGGTTCAGATTGGTGCTAGCGTTTGCAAAGTTTTATTGGGTGCTGCAGTTGCAGCTCGAGTGGTGGTTGCTTTCGCATCGGAGAATTTGAGCAATGGCAGCAGCAGTCACGAGCCGCATGAGCATTATGCAGAAGGAGCACATGCAGCTCATCATCATACCCATGAAGAACATGAGCACCACCATGATCATGAACAACAGTGTAGTCACCAGCATCACCATCACAGGACAGAGGAGCTGAATCAAGTACAGAGACTGGTGCAAAGGGTATCCGAAGTAACAGGGATAGCAACAGTGGCTGATGCATGGAGGGACAACCTTGCTGTCTGCTGTGCATCCACTGTCCTTCTCTTGTTGGGTGCAGTTGTCCCATTCATAATTCCGAAGCAGCAATCTGCCTCATCCCTCCAGTCTCTCCTTGTCATTCCAGCTCTTCCTCTTACTGGGGTCTGCACTTCTCGCCAAGAAATTCTTGCAAGATACTCTATATGTTGGTATGACTTGCTGAATTCAGGAAATTTTGCACAGTTGCCACATGGCAAATGCCACCATGAAATTGATTGGGTTCTTAATCCCAGCATCTTTCTTGGCTTGTTTCTCTTGTGCAGTTGGTTGCATTTGTTTGGATTCCTGATCTTGAATTTTTTTCTGTGTGCATTTGACTTTTTCAAGTGGCTGTGAGGAAAAAAAAAGGCCAATCTGAGTGCCACCCTGACAACTCTCATGAGCTTGTCAAACAGCTGCAGTAGATGCAGCCCATCTCTTGAAGAGTTAACTGAGCCAATCAGTATTGTCTTGATTCCTTGTCACACCAGAAATCCTTCCTTCCAGAGACAGAAGCACCTGTATTGTACCAGGCATTGAAGAATTTTCCTTTGTTCAGATGCTTGTGCACTACATTGTGAAGTCTCCGGCAACACAGGAATTTTTTGGAGTTTTTTTCTGGATCGTGTGTTCAGAAGCACATCTATGTAGGATCTGCTTTTATCAATGTGTTCTAGTAACACATTGCCATGCAACTCTTGTCTTCAGAAGACATTGATTTTTTTTTTCTTCTCAATTTCTCTCATAGGGTTTGAGATTAGGGGTGCTTTATTTTTCTTCAGGTACCAGCAGTGTTGGATGCAACAATTGATGTGGCTGGAGGAAAAGTCAACATCCATGTCCTCATGGCATTTGCAGCTTTAGCATCTGTGTTCATGGGGAATGCACTTGAAGGTGGCTTACTTCTTGCCATGTTCAGTTTGTCCCACCTTGGTAAGTAATCTTCCAAGAACACTTAGTTTCATTCCATGTACCACAAGGGAATTTCATGTGCTGGAATTAGTATATACCTACTACCCATTGCTGATGTGTTTTGGACCCCCTCTGTCATGCAATATATATACAGCTGAGGACTACTTCACAGAACGTGCAATGGGGGATGTGAAGGCACTGAAAGAAAACAATCCGGGGTCTGCTCTTGTTTTGGATGAGTTTGATACTGCAAATCCCCCGCACCTTTCTTCACTCCCATACAAACAACGACCCCTAGCTGAGGTCACTGTGGGTTCATATGTCCTTGTGAAAGCTGGTGAGGTATGTTGCCACAGCACTCTGTCTTGTGTTGATTTTGATTTTTCACAAAAAAATTTCATGAGTGGGACCACAAAATCTGTCTAAGAAATCGATCTCCTTCTCAGCCTTCTTTGGCTCTTGCCCCCCTCCATTTGAAATAGAGGGGAATAAAGTGTCATAACCAAGTTTCTTTCAGAACATCATTGTGGTGTTATAGCTGCTGAAGTACAGTGCTGATTCCCTTTCACAGAAGACAACTGTCTCACTGAACTGGTTGCTGTTATTTTAAGGTGGTACCGGTGGATGGGGAGGTGTGGAAAGGCAAGGCGACAGTGAATGTGGAGCATCTCACTGGGGAGGCCACACCTATTGAGAAGCAAGTAGGTGACTCCATACCTGGTGGGGCCCGCAACCTGGATGGCCTCATGATTGTGAAGGTGATGAATAATTTTCCTTTCTATCATTTTCTGACCAGATCCAAAACATCTTATCTCCCTCAACTTGGTTTTTATAATTTTGTGAAATTTGTGATTTTGTGATGATCATGTCACTCTGTTTTTGAGCTGCCAGTCCTTGTCAGCTCTTGCAGGCAGAGCACATAGTGTTGTCAAGGAGGAGAATGATTTGAATGCAATTGATCCTGTACCATTCTGCTGTACCCAATGGCAGTTTTTCAAAAAAATGCAGGTCTTCAAGGCTTTGTTTAGCACTGTTACTGTGATCTATTATTGCTCAAGGGTTGGCTCTGCTTGTTAGCTTGCACTTTTGGTTTCTGTACTGATTGAATCATCAGGGTGTAGGCTACAAGGACATGGAAGGAGTCGACAGTTGCACGTATCATGCAGTTGACAGAGGAAGCACAAGCAAGCAGGCCAAAGCTGGAGCGGTGGCTGGACGAATTTAGTGAACGGTACAGTCAGGCTGTGGTTGCTGCTTCACTGGCTGTCGCTGTTTTTGGCCCATTTCTCTTCAAATGGCCTTTTCTTGGTTCTTCAGGTCGGCGTCAGTACTTCTACACTTAGTTTGAAGTAGCACCTTATGTTCTGTACCCTGTCATCTCTGGCTCTTTTCATTTCCAAACAAAGGTTTTCATTTCCAACACATGTTGAAATATTTCATCTCCTTACTCTTTCTAGCAACATTGATACATCTTGCTGCAGACACAGAAACATTTTACATGAAAGTTCTCTGTTAGAGAGCCAATATTGGTTGTGGTGTTGCTGCTGCTGTTCAGGTGTGCGGGGTTCACTGTATCGAGCATTGGGTCTGATGGTAGCAGCTTCTCCCTGTGCTCTAGCAGTTGCCCCCCTTGCATATGCAACTGCCATCAGTGCTTGTGCTAGGAAGGTATGGAAAGAAATGTCTCTCTCATATGACTGCATATAATGCTGATGTTCAAATTATGAAGCTGAAAACTCTTTGTTGACAACGGGAATTGTCTGATCATGATCATCTTCAACCTTCAACCATCTTGCCCTTGGCAACAAACTGGATTCATAGGTGTGAAGATTTTTTTTATTTTTTGTGCAGGGCATTCTTTTGAAGGGAGGAGAGGTACTGGATGCGTTGGCAGTTTGTGACACAGTTGCATTTGACAAGACAGGGACATTGACCACAGGAGAGTTAATTTGCAAGGCAATTGAACCACTCAGGGGACATGGGCTGCAAGAACCTTGCTGCATACCCAGCTGTGAAACAGAGGCGCTGGCTGTTGCCACAGCAATGGAACGTGGTGCAATCCATCCTATTGCACGGTTAGTCCTCACATCTCTCTACCTCCTGTTGAAGCTGGACCCCCATAGCTCATTGGGTGCTCTTCTCCTGCATTGAGGCTGTGAACCAAAGTTAATAGAAACAAGACGGGGAATTGTGTTGTGGAACAGGGCAGTTGTGGATCATTCTCAAGGAAAACAGCTGCCAGCGGTGGAAATTGATGATTTTGAAGCTATTCCTGGAGAAGGTTTGATGGCCAATGTGTCCAATTTGGAGGTGCACTTTCATCCTCCACCTTGATTAGACAATCTTACAAAGATGTGCACCTTTGTCTGGAAGCTTTCTTTAAGTATACCCAGGAGGTTTTCAGAAAGTGCAGTCTGGGATCAATTGAGTTTCCACAAGTGTGTCCTCAATGTGCACATGGAAAGTACCCTGAAAAGTGTTCAAGGTTTCCTTCCATTTAGAATGCCTTTATCATCAGTTTTGCTAGGCCAAGTGTGGTGGCATTGTTTTGGGCTCTGTTGATAATTCAGGAACATGTGGGATAGGCAGGGGATAAGGCTTTACACAAGGCGCGATTGGGTTCACTCGAATTCATCACATCCTCATGCACAAGTTCATGGGAGTCTTTAAAAATAAAGGAGGCAGCTAGTGCATCTGCTTATAGCCGAAAGCTTGTGCGAGCAGCTCTGTCTGTGGACAGAAAGGTATAATATTCATTCTTGGAAGTTGTTGATTCAGGAGTATACACCTGAAGGTCCATTTCTTTGAGTCTCTTTCTATGATGAGTACAAGCCAGGAAGGTCCAAATGTGCTGGTTTTTGGATTGTGTCTGGAAAGTTGGAAGGTAAGCTACCATTTATGCAGAAGTACTCATGTTCCATTTTGAGGATCGGTTTTATTATTCTATTGCTCAGGTAACCCTGTTCCATTTTGAGGATCAGTTGCGAGAAAATGCGGCAGCAGTAGTTAAGTCTCTGAAGGAGCAGGCAGGAATGCGAGTGTTAATGTTGACGGGTGATCATTCCACCACAGCCGAGCGGGTAGCAAAGTCTTTAGGGATTGATGAATTCAAGTCAGGGCTCAAGCCTGAGGATAAGCTCAACGAAGTCAAGCATTTATCACAGCAAAATGGTAGGCTCTCTATTCCTGCCCTTAGTTTTTCAAAGAGACTTTTCATGCTATGGAGAGGTATTTTTTGTCGATGTGTACGCGTTTGTCTCCATGTATTTGAGAAAGATGTGACAATCAGAGTGAGTTCTAAGAGACTTTGTTCAAGCTTGTGCAAAAGTTAGAGTCTTTGGGTCTTTTGTATATTGAGCTCCTTGACGTGAAGGGAGGATGTGGGATGCGGGTGCTACACAGAGACTGGAGGATTGATAATGGTTGGTGATGGGATCAATGATGCTCCTGCCTTAGCAGCGGCAACAGTGGGAATTGTGCTTGCACAGAATGCAAGTGCTACAGCTGTGGCTGTTGCAGATGTTTTACTCCTCCAAGATGCCATTGATGGGGTTCCCTTTGTAATAGGCAAAGCGCATCAAACCACTTCCTTGGTAAAGATTTCATGGTCTGGTGCTGTCCATTTTCTTGATTGATTGAACCACTTCTTTCCACATCTTTTGATTGATCATGAGTTCCTACATAGTTGTTCATTTCCCTCCTGGCACATGATATGTTCCCCCTATACTTTGACTTCTCTCACAATGACTTTGTGAACTTGCACAGGTGAAGCAGAGTGTAGCACTTGCACTTTCTTGCATATTTCTTGCAGGCCTTCCTTCAGTCATGGGCTTTTTACCCCTCTGGCTTACGGTGTGTGCACTCATCAATTTTCCACTTGATTTGACTTGTTTTACTGCTTGACTTGAGGTTTTGATATAGGATATATGGGCTTTCAGGTCTCCTTGTGCTTTCATGAGCAAAGTAGGACAGGAGTTAGAGAGAGGGTCCCATACACTAGCTGTAGGTCTCAATAGGTTTGTGTGGATTGTGTAGGTTCTTCTCCATGAAGGTGGAACACTGCTAGTGTGCATAAATTCAGTACGAGCTCTGAAGGATCCATCATGGTCACCCCGACATAGAAATATATGGTTGAAGAATGCAACTTCTGCTGTGACTGCATTTTTACAGCGCAACACTTCTACCCAAGTGCAGTCAGCCCCTGTCGTCTCTTCCTGAAGCAATTCAGTGGAAACAATGCTGGCCGTCATTTCCAGTTACTATCAGTGCATATGTACGAGTAAAAAGCTTGATCACATCACTTTTAATTGAGTAGAGAATCATGAGCTTCCCACTTCATTCTGTGAAGACTTGTACTCTCATTGTCATGCACAGGAACAAGGAATGTGAAATTCTATATTTTGGAATTTTTCATGCACACGAATCATCATGGACTTGTTACTTTTTGTAAAGACTATTTCTAGTGAGCTTGAAGACTAGATTTGAGAGGTAAGGCAATCTTTTTCTTTCTTTCCATGGAGACACATAAATAATGAATGACCTGAAAGAAGCATTTATTCAAAACCAGACTTCTTTTTGTAGTTGTTTCTGCGGGATTTTTCTTTTGTTTTCCCAAGTTCTTCAAATTGGGTACTGCAGTTTTGATGCTTTCTTTTGCTACAGAAGCTAATCTGAGTGCTACAAATACACTACTGATGAGAAGGGAGTGATCAAATTGATGAAATTCTGCTCAACTTCATTCCAACAAAAGCACTATGAAATGGGAGAAGTTGAAATGAGGAAAGAGGAGAGAGCAGAAGTTCTTTTTTGTTGATAAATGTCAAATTTTTAATAGCAAATGCAGACAAACGTGAAGTGCATACAACTATTGATGGTGATGAATAGCAGATCAACAATGAGAACTGAAGGAGGGTCTCTAAGGGTGGAAATTAGTCCAAATCACAAATATCGCAGCCTGAAATCCAGGTAGGGTTTTTCCTAAACACTCTTTCTCATACCCTCATGTAACTGCCCAGGTTTTTATCAAAAGCCTGGCTCAATTCATACCCTAAAAGCATAATCACTTGGGTTTTAAACAAACGCCCAAATTCATATCCTCACCAAATACCAGATGGGGTACTAGTTAGGGTTAGGGTTCAAGGTACTTTGCACTTGAAAGCTTGAGACTTGAGATGGCTTTGCACTTTTTGCAAAGCTTTGGAATTTTTTTTCAGTTTTCCCATCTTGTTGTCTTCATTGAATGTGATGTTATGGAGCTTTGCAAGTTCTCTCAAACAAAGTCAAAAAGGCAAAGGTTAAACAAGATTACAACTACAAACAACATGGAACTCATGCACAAAATGCAAACATAAGTGAGGATGAGAGAAGTGAGAACACTTACCTTTTTAATGTTTAATGTCTAGAGTGCATAGGCATTGTGACTACAACCCTTATGAGCTTTGTCCATCAACGCTCCCTCCCATTCATGAGACCACACCAACAGCCAAGTTCAGTGTTTGCTTGCTTGTGCATTTGAGCTTTTAAGTTTATTGTTTGCTAGCTAATGCTTGTAACTTGTAACCTTATAATCACAACATTTTTACACATTCCTTCCTTAAAACTACTTCTATAGTTACATTGCCTATTATAACATATGGTAGAATATATTAAAATGGTTTGGGGTAGCCTATAATTGTTTAGGACAAAATAACTTAGTACGGTAAAAAATAATCTAGGGTGGAATAGTTGATAATAATTTAAGGTAAAATAATTTATGTAGAATAACTTAGAATAGTCGATAATAACCTAAGGTGGAATAATTTTAAATAATAAAAAATGACTTAAGGTAGAATAATTTAAAATAGATTAAAATGGAATAATTTATTATGGGTTATTTCACTTTAGACTATAATAGCCCTATGATTTCACCCTATGATAATACCCTAAACTAAATTAGAGTGAATTAATTTAAGATAGTTGATAATAACCTAAAATAACACAGTTTGGAATAACCTAGAAATAACATAGGGTATAATAGTTGAAAATATAATAACCAAAGGTATTTCAAAGAACAACATTATAAAAAAAGATTTATTATAATGAATTATTTCAATTGATAATGAATTACATCAACTAATAATGAAACATGATGATTACATAATGACCCTATAGTAACATAACTTTAAACAAAGTAAAATGATTAGGGTGGGGTGAACCTATTTCATTTAAAAAATCTTTTAGTAATTTATGTTATTGAATTATACCCCATTTTGCAACAAATGTCATTTGATATAAAAGAAAAAATACAATAACAAAACCCACCAAATCTTATTTCATATTACACAACAAAACTATTCACATCAAAATAACTACAATAAAAATTCCAAATGACAAATGACAAAATGAATATTTTTCACATGCTAAAGCCAAACAAATGAATTGAAATGAGTTACCTAGACCCATCCCAATCTAATGAAATATACTCTACCAATTTTGGTTGTCCCCAAGGCTAAGTTGATGTTTCCAAATGTATCTAGCATATTCAATCCCATCATGAAGCATGGGTGAATCT
>Ga0116228_10000302_pt1 | contig 36059 bp, 31 predicted proteins | sample S1TSphfallax_2_FD_89694 | JGI IMG/M metagenome (GOLD analysis project Ga0116228, IMG submission 89694) | Host-associated microbial communities from peat moss isolated from Minnesota, USA - S1T2_Fc - Sphagnum fallax MG | ecosystem: Host-associated > Plants > Peat moss > Unclassified | place... | reverse complement strand
GTGAGGTTGACTTGCACGCCGTCGTAGCTGATCGGCTGTCCCGAGGTGTAGGTACCTGTCGGCGTCGGAACCGTCGCCGGAACGGTGACAATGTTGTACGTGCTGGAGCTGGTGGCGCTGTTGTACGCGCTGGTGAACTCGATCGTGAAGGACTGGCCGGTGTAAGCGGCAGGGTCCGTCACGCTGGTGGCGCCGACGACACCCGTGCCGGTGTTGCCGGCACCCGGCGTCACCGTGAACGTGCCGTTGCCGTTGGGGATGTTATTGAACACGGCGTCGCCGCTGTCACCCTTCGCCACCGTTTCGCCTGCGGCGATCTGCACCTGTGCCTGGCCGGAATCGCCCGCGTAGCTCGCGCCGGTCGCGGTCAGCGCGAACGGCGCCGCCTGGGTGGCGTAACCGCCGAAGATGTAGTTGCCTTCACCGTCCTGGGTATTCGCGAGCGACAGCATCGTGCTTTGAATCGCGGTCACCTGCGCGCCGATCGCCTGCAAGTTGGCCGGGGATTCGGTGCCCGAGTTGGCCTCGAGCGCCAGGCTGTAGACGCTCTGTAGCTGGGTCTGCAATTGCCCGAGGGCGTTGCTCTCCGTTTCCAAAGAGGAGTTCGCGCTGCTGGCATTCGTGCTGAATTGCTGGCTCTGCGCCAGGACTTGATCGAGCCCGTTGACCTCGCCCGCGGCCGCCGGGTCCTGCGACGGCGTCGTGAACGCCAGCCCCGTGGATATGTTGTTCTGATTGGTCGCGAGACTCGATTCCAGGGAATCGAGCGCCGAGATGAATTGCGTTTGTTCGAGGCCTTGGGTGACGCGCATAGAGTGATTGCCTTAAAGACTTAGGTGGCGCTGAGGGCGGTCAGCAGCGTCGTGAACACGCTGTTGCCGATCGAGAACGCCTGTGCGGAGGCCTGGTAGGCCTGCTGCCATTGCAACAGGCTGGCGGCTTCGTCGTCGAGGTTAACGCCCGAGATCGACTGTACGGACTGTTTTGCCTGGGTGTTGACCGCCGTCTGCGCGGTCGTTGCCGTGTTGATCTGCTGCGCCTGGCTGCCGACGCTGGTGACGAGATCGCTGGTCGCCCCGTTGACGCTGATCGTGCCGCTGGCGAGCACGCCGAAAGTCGCCTGGTTGGCCATCGCGAGCGCATTCTTGTTATTGCCGGCGGCGCCGGGTTGCACGGTGAACGTATCGCCCGCGGCGGGGGTACCGCTGATCGCGACTTGCCAGCCGTTGAGATCGATATTCGCCCCCGAGGTGTAGGCAGTACCCGGGGCCGCGCCGGTGAACGAATAGCTGGTCGGACTCAAGAAAGTGATCGTCGTCGGTGTCAACAGACTGGCGTTAGTCGACGTCTGCACGGTCGCGCTGCCGATCGTCCCCGTACCGGTGTTATTTGCCCCGGCCGCCGTTTGCAATGCGCCGGCCGCGGCGAGTTGCGAGGGATTCGTCAAGGCGACGGCGACGTTCCCGGCGGCGTTCGCCGTGGGTTGGATCAGGAACTCATCGCCGGAGGCCGGCGGCACGGCGGATAATGTGATCGACAGGCCGACGGCGGTGAACGGCGACGCGGTCGTGCCGGCGCCCGTCAAGGCGACCGCGGCGCCGGTCTGCTGGTCGGTGAGGCTGTAAGTCCCCGCTTTGTAGGCGAGCACGTAGCTGTCGCCGGTGAGCGCACCGGCGTTCGTGATCGCGGCCGTCGCGGTCGTGTGATCGGTATTGTTGCCGGACGACGTCACCGTCGGCGTCAGACTCGTGAACAAGTTGGCGCCCAAGTTGCCCGTGAGGTCGAGCCCTGAGTTCTGCTGCGTGTTCGCCGACGTCGTCAGTCCGACGGCGATCAAGCCGAGCTTGTTCAAAGTGGGCGCCACGACCTGGCTGCGCGCGGCGAGCAATCCGCCGAGATCTCCCGAGGTGATGGAATTGCTGATCACGTTGCCGTTGCTCGTGGCCGTGGAGATCTCGAGCTGCGAGGCATCGAATTGGTTGGGCTGGGTCGTCAATTGCGTGACGTTGTTTTGCAGCACCAGCGGCTGGCCGTTCCCGACGAAGACGTTGACCGCGCCGTTGGTATCGGTGGTCGTCGAGATGCCGACCAGTGTCGACAGGTTGGCGATGATCGAATCGCGCTGGTCCAAGAGATCGTTGGGCGCCTGACCGTTGCCGTTGGCCGAGCCGATCGCGATCTGCGCATTCAGCGACGAGATCGACTGCGCGTCCGCATTGATCTGGTTGACGTCGGCGGTGATCCCGGCGTTGATCTGGGTGTTGAGGTTTTGCACCTGCCCCGAGGTCGTCTGGAACGCCTGGGCGAGACTCTGGGTCGTGTCGAGCAGCGCTTGCCGCGCGGCCGTGGATGTCGGATCGTTGGCCACGGTCGACCAGGCATTGTAATAATTGGTGAGCGCGGTGCTGACCCCGCCCGCGGTCGTCCCGACGAGGTTGTCGATTTGACTCGTGTAAGTCTGTTGGGCCGTCAGCGAGCTCAAGCTGCTCTGGCTCGCGTTGAGCTGGTTCTCGGCAACCGCGCTGTAGGCGCGATTGACCGAGTTGACCGCGACCCCGCTGCCGATCTGTCTCTGCTCGGCTCCCGATGGGACGTCGTTGGTCAGAGCGACCGTTTCTTCCGCATAGCCGGGCGTATTCGCGTTGGCGATGTTGTTGCTCGTGACCGAAATCGCGGTCTCGAACGCCTGCAGCGCCGAGGTGCTGATTTGAAATAGATCCGACATCTAGGCTCCGACTCGTCGTTCCGTGAATGGACGCTCGTGGGGCTATCGGCAGGGGTCTGCCGAACTAAAGCACCGCACCACTGCCGGCCACCGCTTGCTTGAAGGTGCTGCTTTGCAGCATGGCCGTCAGCTTGGCCGCGTACCCCGGATCGGTCGCATAACCGGAACCGGCGATGCCCTGCACATAGCCCAAGGCCGACTTGCCGGCGCTGATCGCCGCGCGGTAGCGCGGCGAGCTCATCAGATTGGCGAAATCGCCGACGCTCTGCTCGATCGAATCGTAGGCGCGGAACGCCGTGCGCTTCGCGCTTGCGACGCCATCGCTGAATTCTACGGTGGTGGCACTCGCGCGCCCGCCAACCCAGCCGCCGTCGGCCTTGATCCCGAATAGATTGAGGCTGGAGGCGCCGTTCGCCGTGCGCGGCATGCGCCGCCCCCAACCGGTCTCGAGCGCCGCCTGGGCGAGGATTCCTAAGGGACTGACGCCGAGCGCCGTGGCGGCGGCGCTGATGGCGGGCATCACCTGGCTGACGAAATCGCTGGGGCTCGTGGCCACGCCGTCCTGGTTCGCGTCGTCGCCGGCAGCGGCTATCGCGAGCGCGGTGTTGCGAGCGGGCGCCGCCATGGGGGTTGCGGCGGTAGTACCGGGGGCAGCGGCTGCGGTGCCGGCGGCGGCGGCGGCGGCGGCGCCGCCAAGCTGGCGCGTGAGCACTGAGCCTAAGCCGATGTCCTGGTGTTGACTCAAGGTCAGGGAGATTTGCTTGTCGAACATGTCTTCGTACATGCCCATGGCATTGCTCTCGGGGTCACCGGCATCGGCACCGGCCTCGCGCATGCTCTTCAACATCATCTGCAGGAACATGGCGTCGACCTGCTGCGCCACGGCGTGCAGCGTCTGCGGCGATCGCGTGTCCGTCTTGAGCGCATTGAGGCCGTTCACGTCGCTGTAGGTGTTCGCCGCGCTCGTCGCGGCGCTGGCGGCGCTGCCGCCCGGTACGGAATCGATTGGATTCGTCATGTTAGATCACCACCAGTTCGGCCTGCAGAGCACCGGCCTCGCGCAGCGCTTCGAGAATCGCGACGAGATCGCCCGGAGCGGCGCCGACTTCGTTGACGGCGCGCACGATCTGTTCCAGATCGACGCCGGGCTTGAATAGAAACATGTGATTGCTACCCTGATCGACCTTGATCGTGGAATTCGTGACGACGGCGGTTTGCCCGGCTGAGAGGGCTCCCGGCTGACTGACTTTTGTATCCTCTTTGATGGTCACCGACAGCGAACCGTGCGATACGGCGGCGGGACTGACACGCACATCGCTGCTGATCACGACGGTTCCCGTGCGCGAATTGATGATGACGCGCGCCGGCGCGTTCGCCGGTTCGACCTGCAGGTTCTCCACTTGCGACAGAAAGGCGACGCGCTGGGTGATGTCGAGGGGCGCGCGAACCCGGATGGAACCGCCGTCGAGCACGGTCGCAACGCCGTCGCCGATGCCCTTGTTGACCATCTCGACGAGGCGGGTTGCGGTCGTGAAATCCGGGTCGTTGAGATTCAAGATGATCGCATCACCCTGCGCGATCTGCGAGGACACGGCGCGTTCGACCGTCGCTCCGTTGGGGATGCGCCCGGAACTCGGCACGTTGACCGTGAGTTTCGAGCCGTCCTGGGCCTCGACGCCAAAGCCGCTGACGATGAGATTGCCTTGGGCGATCGCGTAGATCTGACCGTCGAGACCGTGCAGCGGTGTCACCAGCAGGGAGCCGCCGCGCAGACTCTTGGCATTGGCGATCGAATTCACGGTGATATCGATGGTCTGGCCGGGCTTCATGAAGGGCGGCAGCACCGCGTGCACCGAGACCGCGGCGACGTTCTTCAATTGCGGCGTCACGTTCGCGGGCACGGTCACGCCGAGCTGCGCGAGCATGTTGGTCAGCGACTGCACCGTGAACGGCGCCTGGCTGGTCTGATCCCCCGTACCGTTGAGGCCGACCACCAGTCCGTAGCCGATCAGCTGGTTGGTGCGCACGCCTTGGACCTGAGCCATGTCCTTGATGCGTTCCGCGTGTATGGGCGTTGCGGCGATGAGGCCCAGCAGCCAGAGCCTCGGCAGTGGTGAGATCTTCATCAGAACGGCGAAAACGGCGAGTTGAAGAAGCGCGCGAGCCAGCCCATGGTATTCGCGCTGTCCATGACGCCTTTGCCGGAATAGCTGATTTTCGCATCGGCGAGCTTGTCGGAGGTCACCGTATTATTGGTTGCGATGTCGGCGGTCCGGATCACGCCCGAGATATGCACGAACTCGTCGCCCTGATTGAGCTTGAGCGTCTTGTCGCCCTGCACCACGAGGTTGCCGTTCGCCTGCACGTCGACGACCGTGACCGTCAAGGCGCCGACGAGGCTGTTACTCTGCGAGCTCTGGCCTTCGCCGTCGAAGGCGTCGGCACCGCTCAAGTTCGAATCGAAGATGGGCACACCCTTGGTCGGCATGATGGACCGGCCGAACAGCGTCGGTCCGGTGGTGATCGCCGAGGTCGTCTTCGTGGTCTTGGTGACGGCGGTCTTGGCGGCCGCGGTCGACTCGTTCAAGGTGATCGTGAGCACGTCGCCGATGCGCCGCGCCTTGAGATCGGCGAACAATTCCATCTGCTGTCCGGCCTGATAGATCGCCCCTTCGGTGCGCGGCACGGGTGGCGGCAGCACGCGCGCGACGACCGGATCGGGCTTGTGATCCTTCGGCTTCGAGGCCAGCGCCCCGCAGCCGCTCGCCGAGACGATCGCCGCCGTGAGCGCCGCTGCGCCGAGCAGAGCGGGCGCCCTCATGACAGATTCTGCGTGAGGTACTGCAGCATCTGATCGGTCGTGCTGATCGCCTTGGAATTCATTTCGTAGGAGCGCTGGCACTCGATCATGTTGACGAGCTCCGTGACCGTGTTGACGTTCGAGGTCTCGAGCGAGCCCTGCTGGACGGCGCCCAAGCCGTTCGAATTGGGGGTGCCGACCTGGGGCGCGCCGCTCGAAGCGGACTCGACCAGCAGGTTGTTGCCGCTCGGCTGCAGACCTTCGACGTTGATGAAGTTCGCCAGCTGAATCTGCCCCAGCGTCGTCGGTTTGGCGCTGCCCGCGGTGGTTACCGAGACCGTGCCGTCCGAGCCCACGGTGACCGACTGCGCCGTGATCGGGACCGTGATCGCGGGCGACAGTGGGTAGCCGCTCGCCGTCACGACGTTGCCCGAGGAATCGAGGGAAAAGGAGCCGTCGCGGGTATAAGCGAGCGAGCCGTCCGGCATCGTGATCTGGAAGAAGCCCGAGCCGCTGACCGACATGTCGAGGGTGCCGCTCGTCTGCAGCACGCTGCCTTGGGAGTAATTCTTGACGGTTTGTGCGATGCGCACGCCCGTGCCCAAGGACAGACCGGTCGAGTATTGCGTATTGGCGGTGCTTTGCGCACCGACCTGCTGAACGTTCTGGTACATCAGGTCCTGGAACGCCGCGCGGCTGGTCTTGTAGCCGGTCGTATTGCTGTTCGCGAGGTTGTTGGCGATCACGGACATCTGCGTGTTTTGCGCGTCGAGCCCGGTCTTTGCTGTCCATAAGGCGAGATTCATGGGTGTTCCTTAGGTCTACGACGCGAGCATCATGCGCTCTGCACTCTGCTCGTTCGTGTCGCTGGAGTTGATGCTCTTGATCTGGAATTCGTACAGGCGCTGCAGCTCGATCATGTTGACGAGAGACTGCGCGGGATTGACGTTGCTGGACTCGAGGGTGCCCGAGCTCACCTTCACGGCCTCGTCGGTCGTCGCCTTGGTGCCGCTCTTCACGCGCAGCAAGCCGTCTTCGCCCTTGGTCAGGCTCGCCCGGGGCGGATTCACCAGCTTGATGCGATCGACCTGGGATTGGGCCGCGGGCGCGAGGCCCTGGGGCACGACGGATACCGTGCCATCGCCGCCGATCGTGACCGTCGTCGCCGGCGGTATCACGATGGGGCCGGACTCCGACAGCACCGGCAGGCCGGTCGAGGTCGTGACCGCGCCGTCCGCCGTGACCTGCAGATCGCCGGCGCGCGTGTACGCCTCCTTGCCGTCGGCGCCCTGCACGGCGATGAAGCCCGCGCCGTTGACGGCGATGTCGAGCGGCCGCCCGGTGCTCGTCAGGCCACCGCTCGAGAAGTCCGTGCCTGCATCGGCGGCGACCGCATTGACACGCGTCGCGTAACCGGGACCGTAGATGGGCTCGCTGTCGAAGGACACGGTGTCCGCGCGAAACCCGACCGTACTGACGTTGGCGATGTTGTGATTGTTGACCGCCTGCGCCTGCATGATCTGTTTGGCACCGGTCATCGAGACGTAGAGCCCGCGATCCATTAGCGGTCGATTCCGATGACGGTCTGCGACTCTTGGTTCGCGGTCGTGATCACCTGGGCATTGGCGTCGAAGGCACGCTGCGCGGTGATCATGTTCACGAGTGCGGTCGTCAGATCCACGTTCGAGCTTTCGAGGGCGCCGGCCTGGATATTACCGAACGAGGCCGAACCGGCCGTCCCCTCCACGACGTCGCCGGAGTCGAAGGTCGCCGCCCACTGGGTGCTGCCGAGCTGCTTGAGGCCCTGCTGATTGGGGAAATTTGCCATGGCGAGCTGCCCCAGCTGCGTGGATCGCCCGTTCGTGTAGACGGCCGAAACGATGCCGGTCGGGTCGATCGCGACCGTGCTGAGCTGACCCGTCGCATAGCCGTTCTGGGTGATCGCGGTGACGCCGAAGGCACCGCCGTAGGCGGTCGTGTCTTTGAAGTTGAACTGGATAGCAAGAGGGGCGGCGCCGTCGGTCGGGGCATAAGCGAAGTTCAAATTGCCGGCGGGGTTGTTCGTCGTGCCGCCGTCGTTCGTGGCGCTCACCAGCCCACCGGCATTATTGAACGTCAGCTGCGTTTGCGTCGGATTCGCACTCACGTCATGACCGTCGACCGTCTGATAGACGTTCCAGACGTTGGGGTTCGCGGTTGCAGCAAAATAGAACGTCGCCGCATGGGATTCTCCGAGTGAATCGTAGACCGTGGTCGAGGTCGATTCATTGTACGAGGCCGAGTCGGTCGCACTGAAGGGAGTGTCTATGGGCACCGACGAATTCGCCGGTAGATTCAAGATCACGGTGCCTCCGGTGGTCGCGAGCGGCGCGCTCTGCGCCGTCTGCAGATTGAGATCCTGGGTCGTGCCGGTGTTGAATGCGCCGGTCGTCACCCCGGTGGCGGTCGTCAAGGGCGGGTAGACCTGCAGGGCCGCGCCGCTCGGGCTCACGACGTTGCCGTTCGCGTCCGCTTGGAACTGGCCGTTGCGCGTATAGACCGTGCCGTTGGTCGCATCTTTGAGCGTGAAGAAGCCGTCGCCGCTGATCGCGAGATCGAGATTCGACGAAGTCGTGGTGACGTTTCCCTGCGTGAACTGCTGCGAGTTCGTGGCGAGCTCGACGCCCTCGCCGGTGGTCGAATTGTTCAGATCGGCGGCGCCTTGGGTGTAGAGATCGGCGAATTCGGCGCGCGAGGACTTGAAGCCGATCGTGTCGGCGTTGGCGATGTTGTTGGCCGTGACGTCGAGGTCCGTGCTCGCGGCGGTGAGACCCGAGAGGGCGATACTAAAGCTTGACATGATCCATGCTCCTGCTCTGAAAGGTTTGTAGTTTCGGCGTCAATTCGTTATCTGTACGACGTCGCTGAGCGGCACCGCGCCCTGGCCGGCGACGTTGACGGTCATGCCCGACGTGCCCGCGCCCATCGTCACGCTTTGAACCGTTCCGGCGACGTAGGTCGCCACCTTCGTGCCGGTCGCCACCCCGTTGACCGTGGCGCTGATCGTGTAGGTGCCCGCCGGGGCGGTAGCACCACTCGATTCCGTGCCGTTCCAGGTGAAGTTCGCGATACCGGTCGACTGCGCGCCAAGATTGATCTGCTGGACGATGGTCTTGTTGCTATCGGCGATGTCGACCGTGACCCCCGAGGTGGTTTGCGGCACCGCGACCGCACCGGCGACCGAAGTGCCCGCGGTGGCAAGCGTGGTCGAGGAGCTGGGTACGAGCACCGTATGACCGAGCAGCGAGGAGGCCTGCGTCGCCTGGCTGCCGGTGATGGCACCCGACAAATTCGTGAACGAGGTATTGAGCTGGTTGATGCCCTGGACCTGGGAGAGTTCGGCCAACTGCGTCAGGAACACGTTGCTGTCCACCGGGCTCGTTGGATCCTGGTTTTGCAATTGTGCGAGCATCAGCGTGAGAAAGTCCGTGCCGCCGAGGGTGACGCTGCCGCTCGCGCTGGCGGCGGAACTCGTGCTGGACGAGGAGCTCGCGGCACCGGTCGCGCCCGTGCCGGTGCCGGTGCCGGTGCCGGTGCCGGTCGTCGCGTGCACCGTCGGATGAACTGTATTGGCTAGCATGGTAATTTCCTAAAGATCCTAGTGGCCCATCGCGATGGTCTTGAGCAACAGGTCGCGCGCCGTGTTGATCGCTTCGACGTTGGTGGCGAACGAGCGATTCGCCGAAATCATGTTCGTCATCTCCTCGATCGCGTTGACGTTCGACGTGTAGACGTAGCCGTCCTTGTTCGCGACCGGGTTGTTGGGGTCATAGCGCTTGAGCGGCGCGGTCGTGCTCTGCACGACGCCGAGCACACGTACGCCGGCGACCGCGCCATCGGAATCCGCCGAGGCGTCCGGGGAGTCCATCATTGCCTGGAACACGGGGTGGCGCGCGCGATAGACCTTGCTCGCATCGCCATCGACGCTCTCGGAGTTGGCGAGGTTGCTGGCCGTCGTATTGAGCCGGATGGTCTGCGCATTGAGCGCGCTGCCGGCGATGTTGAACACACTGAACAAGGACATGGGTGGTTTCCTGTTGGGCTAGCGCTTATTGGCCGGCGATGGCGTATTGCAGTTCTGCAATGCGTCCGTTGATGAATCCCAAGCTCGCCTGGTAGCGGACGTTGTTTTCGGAGAACGCGGCCTGCTCGGCCGCCATTTCCACGGTGTTGCCGTCCAGGGAAGCCTGGTAGGGGTTGCGGTACTTGAGATCGCCGGTCACGACATCATCGCCGGCCGGATCGATGTGCGCGGGCGACGTGGTGCTGAGCGCCAGGGGCGCGTCGCCGTTGCCGGCTCCGTTCGCACTCGCGAGCACCTCGGTGAAATCGATGTCGCGCGCCTTGTAGCCCGGCGTGTCGGCGTTGGCCATGTTATTCGCGAGGACGCTGAGGCGTTGACCGTGCAACAACAAAGCTTGCTCATGGATACCGAAGACATTCTCGAACATCGTGTTTTGCTCCTTTGGTGTTAGGCAAAGCAAGAGCTGTGCCAAGTCCGTCAAGGCGTTCTTCGGGTCCCATTGGGTGTTCGTTATGCGCCACAGTTCACGAAACGCGCGGCGCGGAGGCCCGTCGCAGGCAGATCGCGGGCGCGGCGCGGCAAGAACTTGCCGCCGGACAGCCAGATGCCGGCCGCAGACAGACGCGGGGGCGGCAGCGGGTCTGGCACGCCGCTTGCTTATGTCTTATCTATGCCGCAGTCAGCGCCAAGAAGTCGTCACCGCGGGTTGGCCGCAGTCATTGCCGCGGCGGCCCTGAGCCTTGCGATCGCCGCGCCGACGGCCCGCGCCGTCCCCGCACCTGCGGACCACGAGGACGTCGCGCGCTTGGAGAATCTCGCCGCGACGACGGCAGCCAGGGAGCTCGGCTCCCTGACCCCGGACCAACATTTGGTCGCGGGTCCCTTGCAGCCGACCATGCGCCTGGCCCGCTGTAGCAGCGCCGTGCAAGCGACGGTCGCCGCCGGCCTGCGGATACCGGGACGGTTGCTGGTCGAATTACACTGTGAGGGGGTCGCTCACTGGAATCTATATATACCGGTGCGTATCGTCGGCAGCGCGACCGTGGTCGTCGCCGCCCATGCCCTGATCGCCGGCAATGTCTTGGGCGCAGCGGATCTGCGCGTCGAGCGGCACGATCTCACCGGACTACCTCCGGGCTATCTCGACGATCCCACAACCGCCGTCGGCCTGACTGCGGCACGCGGGATCTCGACGGGCGCGATCTTGACCAACCAGATCCTGGTGGGAACCAAGGCCGTGCAACGTGGCCAAACGGTCACTTTGATCGCGACGGTGGACGGGATGAGCGTGCGCATGGCAGGAAGAGCCCTCAGCGATGGCTTCGTCAACCAACGTGTGAAGGTGCAGAATCTGTCATCGGGCAGGATCGTCGAGGGAATCGCGAGGTCCGAGCAAATTGTCGAAATTATTTTTCAATAGCCCTTCAGTGACGTGCGTCACAGTCGATAACACTATTTAGACGAGTGTTAAGCAGGGAAATGACTAAAGTTCATCCACACCCTGACGATAAAACCCCATGGGCTTCAGATTGCCCCAGGAGATACTTAGGTGACTACCAAAATTAGCGGCTACAACCCCCCCGAGGTCCCGACCTCGACGGTTGGCAACAGCCCCAACGTTCCCGGGCCGGACAAGTCCGCCGCCGGCACGGCGACGCCGACCGCTCCGCAGGCGTCGGCCGCCGACACGGCGACTTTCACAGGTTCCGCGCAAACCCTGCACAAGCTGAGCAGCGCGCTGGCGGCCACCCCCGTCGTCAACGCAGCCAAGGTTGCGACGATCAAGCAAGCGGTGCAAAACGGCAGCTACTCGATCGATACGGGCCGCGTCGCCGACAAGTTATTGCAGTCCGACAGCGAGTTGCAGTGATCCTATGAACGACGCGGCCTGGCAGCGGCTCGAAACGGTTCTGGATCGCGAGATCCAGTTGGCCGAAGAATTGGCGGCAACGCTGACGACGGAACGTGCTGCGCTGACCGGCACGGAGCCGGCCGCCGTGGTCGAACAGGCTGCGATCAAGACCGCCTTGGTCGGCCAGATCGAAAGCTTGGAAAGCGAGCGTCGCAGTCTCTGGGAACCCGCCGCCGTAGAGAGCTCTGCCCGCGTCTCGGCGCGCTGGCGGTCGCTGATGGAATTGGTGGCGCGTTGCCGCAATGCCAATGACGTCAACGGCTACATCATCAACACGCGTCGCGGTCAGGTCCGCCAGTTGATCGACGTCGTGCGCGGTGGCGCGCCGGTGACCTACGGGCCCGCCGGAAAAACTTTCGCACGAGCGCTACGCGCGCTGGCCAGAGCGTGACCCATGCTCGTCCTCAGCCGCCGCGCTGACGAATCGATCATGATCCAACCCGCCGAAGGTACGGACGGATCGATGACCTTGGCACAGCTGTTCGCCAAGGGACCGATCCTGATCACCCTGCTGGGCGGCTCCGGCCGGCGGGTCAAGGTCGGCATCGAGGCACCGGAAGAGCTGTCGATTCGGCGCAAAGACGTCGACTGATTGAACATAAAGACCTGGTTCTGGACTTAGGTTCGACATAAGGTTTTGGCATCGCGTCGGGACTACTCGCTTAATGCGGACCAGTGTGCATAATGGTCGCGCCCCCTCACTCTGAAGCGAAAGGATCCCATCGATGGAGCGTCGTTTGCACACTCGTCATCGCGCCCGCACGACTGTTTACGTGGTCATGTCCGGCCGCAAGAGTCGGATTTGCAAGGCCAAGAATTTGAGCGCGAACGGCGTCTTCGTGGAAACGGAAAATCTCGGTCTGCGCAAGGGTCAGCAGGTGCAGCTTGCGTTTGCGATCAATTTGGGGCTCGTCACGAAGATCCATCGCCGCACGGCGATCGTCGCGCACGTGACCCGCGGCGGAACCGGCCTGATGATGGAGCAGTTCGCCGGCCGCTGACGAACGCGCGCAGCGGGCGCGCGCAGCGGGCGCGCGCAGCGGGCACGCGCCTGCTGGCGCGCGCCTGCTAGCTTCTGAAGTCCTGTAAACTACGGGCACATGCCGCCCCTAGATCCGCCGCGCCAGGATGCCATTCGCATCCAGGGTGCCCGCCAAAACAACCTCAAGAATCTCGACCTGGAATTGCCGCTCAACGCACTTGTCGTCGTGACCGGCGTCAGCGGGTCGGGCAAATCCTCGCTGGTCTTCGACACCCTGTATGCCGAAGGGCAGCGGCGCTACGTCGAGACCTTCTCCCCCTACGCCCGCCAGTTCCTAGACCGCATGGACAAGCCGGCCGTGGATCGCATCGAGGGCATCCCGCCGGCGATTGCGATCGATCAAAACAACCCGGTGCGCACGTCCCGCTCGACCGTCGGCACGATGACCGAGCTCAACGACCATTTCAAACTGCTGTTCGCGCGCGCGGCGGTGTTGCATTGCCGCGGTTGCGGGCGGCCGGTGCACCGCGATACCGCTGCGAGCATTGCCGCCGAACTTGAGGTGCGCACGGCCGCGCACGCCGACCCGCGCCTCGTGCTGAGCTTTCCCGTGCGCATCCCGGCCAATTTCAGCGAGGCGGAGATCAAGGGCCTGCTCGAACGGCAGGGCTATACCCGCATCCACGAGCGGCGCGGGGACGTTCTGCAGGTCGTGCAAGACCGTTTTCGCTGGAGCCGGGTCGACGCGGCACGCCGCGGCGAAGCGATCGAGGCGGCTCTGCGCTTCGGCGCAGGTCGTTTGGGCGTCCATACCGAGAACGACGCGGGTGAACCCGGGCCCGTTTGGGCGTTCTCGACCGGACTGCATTGCGCCGACTGCGATATCGGCTACAAGGACCCGAGCCCGAGCACGTTCAGCTTCAATTCGCCGCTCGGCGCTTGTGAGACCTGCCGCGGCTTCGGTCGCAACATCGGCGTCGATTACGACCTGGTGATCCCCGATGCTTCTTTAAGTCTCGCCGCCGGTGCGATCAAACCCTGGCAAACCGCCTCGAATGCGGAGTGTCAGTCGGACTTGCTGCGCCATGCCCGCAAACGCGGCATCCGCGTCGACGTCCCCTGGTGCGATCTCACGGACGCCGAACGCAGCTGGGTCATCGAAGGGGACGGCGAATGGAAGAAGAACGTCTGGTACGGCGTACGCCGCTTCTTCGCCTGGCTCGAGACCAAGGCCTACAAGATGCACATCCGCGTCTTGTTGTCGCGCTATCGCTCGTATCGCGAGTGCACGAGTTGCGGCGGCGCGCGCCTCAAGCCCGACTCCTTGCTCTGGCGCGTCGCCGGCAGCGGCAGCGCTGCGGGCATGAACATCCGCGAACTGATGCTGTTGCCCATCGACGCCTGCGATCGCTTCATGCGGGAACTCGTGCTGCCCGCACCGCTCGACGAGGCAACCCAGGTGCTGCTGCGCGAAATTCGTGCCCGCCTCGGGTATTTGACCGATGTCGGTCTCGGCTATTTGAACTTGGATCGGCAATCGCGAACCCTGTCGGGCGGCGAAGTGCAGCGTATCAACCTGACGACGGCGCTCGGCACCTCGCTGGTCAACACCTTGTTCGTCCTCGATGAACCCTCGATCGGCTTGCACGCGCGCGACGTCGACCGGATCGTCGGGATCATGCAGCGGCTGCGCGATGCCGGTAATACCCTCGTCGTCGTCGAGCACGACCCCAAGGTCATGGCGGCCGCCGACCGCCTGCTCGACATCGGGCCGGGACCCGGTGAGCATGGCGGCGAGATCGTCTTTTACGGTCCGTTCCGGGCACTGACCGCGGCCACGCGCTCGCTGACCGCGGATTACCTGTTCCAGCGCAAACGCGTCGCCGGCACTGCGCCGCAGGCGACACGCAAGGGCGCCGGGTCGCTGCGACTCGAAGGGGCTGCCGCGCACAACCTCAAAGACATCGACATCGAGATCCCCTTGCAATGCCTGGTCTGCGTGACCGGCGTCAGTGGCTCCGGCAAATCGACGCTGGTGCACGACGTCCTGTACGCGGCACTGCAGCGCGCCAAGGGCAGGCCGACGGAAAACCCGGGGCGCCATCGCAGTCTGCGGGGCAGTGAGGCGATCGCCGACGTCGTCATGGTCGATCAAACCCAAATCGGCCGCACGACCCGCTCCAACCCGGCCAGTTACGTCGGCGCCTTCGATGCGATTCGCGAACTGTTCGCGAAATCCCCGCAAGCCCGCGAGCGCAAGTACACGGCCGGCACGTTCAGCTTCAACGCCGGTAACGGCCGCTGTGCGAGCTGTGGGGGCAACGGCTTCGAGCACGTCGAGATGCAGTTTCTGTCCGACGTCTACATCCGCTGCCCCGACTGCGACGGCCGCCGCTACCGGGCCGAAGTGCTCGAGTGCAAGCTCACGCGTCCGGGCTTTGCGCCCAAGAGCATCGCCGACGTACTCGAGCTGACCGTCGCGGCAGCGCTCGCCTTCTTCGCCACCGAACCCGAGGTCGGTGCCCGGCTGCAGGCCCTTGCCGACGTCGGCTTGGAGTATCTGCGCCTCGGCCAACCCGTCCCGACCTTGTCCGGCGGCGAGGCGCAACGCCTCAAGCTCGCCTCGCACTTGGCGCAGCATCACACGGGCGCCGACGCGAAGCGGCGCGCGCGCGCCGCGGCAAGCGCCGACACCCGCGGTTCTCTGTTCGTCTTCGACGAACCGACGACGGGTCTGCATTTCGACGACATTGCCAAGCTCCTGCGGGCGCTGCGGCGCCTGGTGGCGGCGGGCCATTCCGTGCTCGTGGTCGAACACAATCTGGACGTCATCGGTGCCGCCGACTGGATCATCGACTTGGGTCCCGAGGGTGGCGAGGCCGGCGGGCGCCTCGTTTGCGCCGGCACGCCGGCCGAGGTCATGCAAGTCGCGGCCTCGCACACGGGGCGCGCGCTGCGCGAAGCGCTGGATTCAGCGCCCTTCGGTGCGATCGTCCGCGATGCGGCCCGCGCGGCGCCCGCGCCGCGCCTCTCCACGGCGATCGAGATTCGCGGCGCGCGTGAGCACAATCTCAAGAATATCGACGTCGACCTGGCGCGCAATCGGTTCACCGTGATCACGGGCGTGTCCGGCAGCGGCAAGAGCAGCCTGGCCTTCGACATTCTGTTCGCCGAGGGCCAGCGGCGCTATCTCGAGTCCTTGAATGCCTACGCCCGCCAGTTCGTGCAACCGGCCTCGCGTCCGGACGTAGACGCGATCGTCGGCATTCCCCCGACCGTGGCGATCGAACAACGCACGAGCCGCGGCGGAGCTAAGAGCACGGTCGCGACGCTCACGGAGATCTATCATTTTCTGCGCTTGCTGTTCGTCAAGCTCGGCACCCAGTACTGCGCAGACTGCGACGTGGCGATCGAACCGCAGTCCGAGGAGGTGATCGCCGCGCGCTTGGCTCGCGACTATCGGGGCCAACGCATCAGCTTGGGCGCTCCGCTCGTGGTCGCGCGCAAGGGCCTGTACACGACCCTCGCAAAATGGGCCCGCGGCAAGGGATATCCTCATCTGCGCGTCGACGGCGAGCTGCTGTCGACCGCAAAATGGCCGCGTCTCGACCGATTTCGCGAGCACGATATCGAACTGCCCGTCGGCGACATTTCGGTCTCTGCGGCGAACGAGGCCGCGCTGCGCAGCGCCGTCGCGACGGCGCTGGAATTCGGTCGCGGCGTTGTCCACGTGACCGTCGCTGCGGCACCGAAGGCGACGGCGCCGCGGGTATTTTCGACCAAGCGCGCCTGCCCCCGCTGCGGCACGGGCTTGCCGGAATTGGATCCGCGCTTGTTCTCGTTCAATTCGAAGCATGGTTGGTGCAAGGAGTGCTTCGGGACCGGGGCGAGCCTGCCGGAGTTCGACGGCGAACAGACCGGCGAGGAAGCGCATTGGCACGAGACTTCCGTCGAGATCGCGCCGGTTTGTGCGAGTTGCGGCGGCGAGCGTCTCAACCCGATCGCGCGCCGGGTGTTGTTTCGCGGCGAGTCGATCGGAGCGCTGACCCGCCTGCCCGTGCAGACATTCGCAGCGCGTTTGGCCAAGTTCAAGCTCGTCGGCCGCGAGCGTGAAATCGCGCGTGACTTGATCGCGGAATTGCGCTCGCGGACCGCCTTTCTTTGCGATGTGGGCCTCGGCTATCTGCAACTCGATCGGGCCGCGCCGACGCTGTCCGGCGGCGAGGCACAGCGCATCCGGCTCGCTGCGCAGTTGGGATCGAATCTGCAGGGCGTTTGCTACGTGCTCGACGAGCCGACCATCGGCTTGCACCCACGCGACAATCAGGCCTTGTTGGCGACGCTCGACCGGCTGCGCGCCAAGGGCAACACGCTCGTGGTCGTCGAGCACGACGAGGACACGATCCGCCGCGCGGACCATGTGATCGATCTCGGGCCGGGTGCAGGCAAGCTCGGCGGCCGCGTCGTCGCACAGGGTACGGCTCTCGAGCTCGCGCAGCTCGGCAATTCGGAGACGGGCCGCTGTCTCAGTTCGCCCTTGACGCATTCGCGCGCGCGGCGACGCCCGGTCGGCTCCGGTACGCCCGCAATCAAGATCGAGGGCGCAACGCTCAACAACCTGCGCAATATCGACGTGCGCGTGCCGCTCGGCCGGCTCAGTGTGATCACGGGCGTTTCGGGTTCCGGCAAGTCATCGCTCGCGCGGGAAGTGCTGCTCGGGAATCTTCAGCGTCGCGCCCTGCGGCGCGGCCGCGGGGTCGAGGTCGCGCCGGTCGGCTGCCGCGCAATAATCGGCTCCGAGATGGTGACGCGCGTGTTCGAAGTCGACCAAACACCGATCGGCAAGACATCCCGCTCCTGTCCCGCGACCTACATCGGCTTCTGGGACGCCATCCGCAAGCTGTACGCGGAATCGACCGAGGCTCGCATGCGCGGCTACACGGCGAGCCGGTTCTCGTTCAATACCGCCGGCGGTCGGTGCGAAGCCTGTGAAGGACAGGGCATGCAGCGCATCGAGATGAATTTTTTGCCGGACGTGCAGATCCCCTGCGACGTCTGCAAGGGTCAGCGCTTCAATGCCGAAACCCTGTCCATTCTGTTCAAGGGTCAGAGCATCGGCGCCGTGCTCGCGATGAGCGTCGACGAGGCGGTCGAATTCTTCGCGGCGCAACGGAGCATTCATCATGCGCTGCACCTGCTCGCGGATGTCGGCCTCGGGTACCTCAGTCTGGGACAAGCGAGTCCGACGCTGTCCGGGGGCGAGAGTCAGCGCATCAAGCTGGTTGCCGAACTCGCCAAAGTGCGTACCGATGCACCCGGTCTCGACCTGGCACGACGCGAAGGCGCGCATACGCTCTACGTGCTCGACGAGCCCACGGTCGGTCTGCACATGGCGGATGTCGGCAAGCTGCTGCTCGTCCTGCAGCGCCTCGTCGCTACGGGCAACACCGTGGTCGTGATCGAGCACAATCTCGACGTCATGGCGGCGGCGGATTGGATCATCGATCTCGGGCCGGAAGGTGGCGACGGCGGCGGCCGCCTGGTCGCGCAGGGCGCGCCCGAGGCGCTCGTCGGCAAGGCGAGCAAGAGCCACACGGCACGTTTTTTGAGCGAATTCATCGCGGCCCGCGGCGTCGCCTGACGCATGGGTCGGCGGCGATCACTGCTCGCCTTTCTCACCCTGACGCTGCTCGCCGGCTGGTGCACGGGCCTGTTCGGTCGCGGTTACTGGACGCCCGACGAACCGCGCGAAGCCGACATCGCCTGGCGCATGAGCTGGCAGCCCCAATGGGCCGTGCCCCTGCTCGCGGGCGAGGCGTTCTGCGAAAAGCCGCCGCTGACCTATTGGCTCGCGGCGGTTCCGATCCGCGCATTCGGCCCGGAGGCTTGGGCCGCGCGCCTGCCGAACCTGCTCTATGCCCTGATCACCGCGCTCAGCGTCGGCTTGCTCGCGCGCCGCGCCGCCGGCGTCGCCGCCGGCATCGTCGCGGCAGCCGCGATCAGCACTTTTCTGCTGGCCTACCAGGTCGAGATCTGGCTCGCGACCGATGCGCCCTTGCTCGCGGCCGTGGCGGTCGCCCTGTTCGGGCAATACATCGGCTTCCAGGCCGCGCATCGGCGCGAACGGCTCGCCGGCTACACACTCATGCATGGCGCGCTCGCGGTCGGCTTTCTGTGCAAGAGCGCCGCGGCCTGGCTGACCCCCGTGACGGCACTCGCGGTGCTCGTGATCTGGGAGCGGCGCTGGCGTGAGCTGCTGCGCTGGGAGCTGTATCTGGGCTTGCTGCTGCAGGCCGCGATCGTCCTCTCCTGGGTCTGGTGGGTCGCCGTCGGACCGCAGGGAGGCGAACACCTGCGCGTCTTCTTTTGGAACAATCTGGTCGGACGTTTCACCAACGTCGACGCACCGGTCGAACTGCAATACGCGACGGCGCATCGCAATTCGCCCGGCAAGTATCTGCTCGAGTTGCCGCTTTACCTCTGGCCCTGGACCTTGCTTTGCCTCGCGGCCGCGCGCCGTGCCTGGCGCGAGCGCGCGCTGCTTGCGCCCGCGGTCCGCTATGCGCTGGCGGTGTTCGTACCGACGCTGGCGATCTTGTCCTGTGCGGCGACAGCCCGGAACATTTACCTCGCACCGGCGCTGCCCGGTGCCGCGTTGCTGCTCGGCTGGTGGGCCGCGCTCTGTTTGCGCCAGCCGGACGCTTGGGATTTGCGCGCGCTGCGTGGGACGGCGATCCTGTTAGGCTTGGCCGTGGGCGTGATCGCCGGCGTGATGACGCTGGTCGGTACCGAGGAACGGGCGGGCATCGAGACACCGCTGGCCTACTGGGGCGTCAGCGGCATCGGCTTGGTTGTGGCGACGGTGTTGATCAGCCTTGCCTGGTTCGCGCTGCGGCGCGGGCGCCTCGCGACAGCTCAGCTCGCGCTGCTGGTCGGCTATTGCGGCCTGCTCGTGGGTCCCGCAGCGGCGGCCTATACCGTGGTCGATCAGTGGCAGGACCTCGCTGCCCTGGGACAGGAACTGCGCGCGGAGCTCAACGGGGAGCCGCTCGTGTTGATGGCGCCCGATGAAACGACGCGTGCCTGGGTCGACATGTACGTGCGCGCGTCGGTGACCCGGATCCCCGGACCCATCGACAGGGCATCGCTCGCGCAATTGCAGACCTTGCTCGCGCGCGCGCCGGCCAGTCGCGTGCTCACCGAATTGCCCGGCCGGGCGTGGACACCGCGTTGGCGTGAAGTCGCCCTGAATCTCGGCCGCACGGATCTCGCCCTACTGTCACCCGCACCGGCGTGGATGAACTCCGGCCTGGAACTCGTCGGCACGTATGCGCTGCCGAACGGGCGTCGCTATGCCTTGCTGCGGCTCAAGCGAGCAGACGACGAAACAGCGTCTCGTATTGATCGATCTGACGGCGCCACGAAAAATCCTGCGCCATTGCATTCTGGATGAGCCGCTGCCACAGCGGTGGATCCTGATACCAGGCTAGCGTGGTGTTCAAGGCCCAGCGAATGCCGTTCTCGTCGAAGTCGTTGAAAACACAGCCCGTACCCTGTCCCGCAACGGGATCGAAATGGCGCACCGAATCCGCGAGGCCGCCGGTGCGATGCACGATCGGTATGGTGCCGTAGCGCAGACTGTACATTTGATTGAGGCCGCAGGGTTCGTAACGGGACGGCATCAGGAAAATGTCGCTGCCCGCCTCGATCAAATGGGCAAACGCTTCGTCGTAGCCCGAACGAAAAGTGACACGACCCGGGAAACTCGCCGCCAGCCGCTCGAAGAAGCTGACGTAGCGCGCTTCGCCGCTGCCGAGCGCGACGAACCCGCAGTCGCGCTGTCGCAGGATCTCCGGCAGCACCTCGAACAGTAAATCGAAGCCTTTTTGCTCGGTCAGCCGGCTCACGACGGACAGCAGCGGTGCGGCGAGCGGCAACTCGAGCCGACCGGCCGCCATCAGTTGTCGCTTGTTCTTGGCCTTGCCCGACAAATCCTGCGGATCGAAATGCGCGGTCAACTGGGGATCGTGGCGCGGATCCCAATCGTCATAATCGACGCCGTTCAATATGCCGGCGACACCGCCCACGCGGGCGCGCAATGCCTCCTGCATGCCCATACCGAGCGGACCGTCACAAATCTCGCGCGCGTAGGTGGGACTGACCGTGGTCACGGTGTCGGCGAATTTTATGCCCGTTTTCAAGGGGTTGATGAATCCTTGCCGCAAATCGTCCTGATCGAGCAGCGCGTAGGCGGTGCCGAGCCCCAAATCGGGTGCCGCGTTGCCGGGCATCACGCCCTGGTAGGCAATGTTGTGGATCGTCAGCACGGATTTGGCCGCCGACAGTGCCTCGCCGGCATAGCGGGTCTTCAGAAACAAGGGCAGAAATGCGGTGTGCCAGTCGTTGCAGTGAAAGAGGTCGGGCACGAAGCCGGTACGCTTGCAGGTTTCGAGTGTTGCCAATGTGAACAGGATGAAACGCCGGTGCTCGTCGGCATCGGTCGTATAGAGCGCACCGCGATCGAACAACTCCGGACAATCGATGCAGTATAACGCCCGCTCGCCGCCCGCCAGCGTCGAGGTCAGCACGCTGAACTGGTACCGAGTACCGCCGATCTCGAGCGGCACGTTCAGAGCGCCGGGCAGCGGCTCGAACGCCCAGGGACCGCTGCGCACCGAAGCGTAGTACGGCATGAAGGCGCGAACGTCGGCACCGCGTCTCGCGAACTCACGCAACAGCGCACCGGCGACGTCCGCGAGTCCGCCGGTCTTGGCGTACGGCATGATTTCCGAAGAGAGGATGCACAGCTTGAGCGCGCTCATTGGCGCCGAGTTTAGCAAACGCACTTGGGTCTCGGGCGGAGCGAGTCGATAAAGATGCGGTAACGGGGCGACTGTGGCAGTCTTGTAGCCGGGCTGGACTCCATTTCTCGGGCACTCAATCCATCAACGGTGACAACATGATAGAGAGGCGCCACGCCGCCAGAAATAACACCGGTCGATACGTCAGTCGCTTGACGAGCGGAACGCTCGCGATCGTCATGGCGGGGGGACGCGGCGAACGACTCAAGGATTTGACCAAACACCGCTGCAAACCGGCGACGCCCTTCGGCGGAAAGTTCCGCATCATCGATTTCGTGCTGTCGAATTGCATCAATTCGGGCGTACGCCAGATTGCGGTGCTCACGCAGTACAAGGCGCAGTCGCTGATCCAGCACATCCAACGCGGCTGGAGCTATCTGCGCGGTGAAATGGGCGAGTTCGTCGAGTTGATCCCCGCGCAACAGCAGGTCGGAGAGCACTGGTATCGCGGCACGGCGGACTCGGTCTACCAGAACCTCGAGTTCATCCGTTCGCACCGTCCGACGCACGTGCTCATCCTCGCCGGCGATCACATCTACAAGATGGATTACGGCCCGATGATCGCCTATCACGAACAATGCGAGGCCGACATCACGGTCGGCGTCGTCGATGTGCCGATCGACCGGGCGCGCGAGTTCGGCATCATGACGACCGACGAAACGAATCGCGTCGTCAAGTTCGCCGAGAAGCCGATGCACCCGGATCCGATCCCGGGGACCGAGAATCTGGCGCGCGCGTCGATGGGCATCTACGTGATCGCGATGGACCGGCTGGAAAAGCTGCTCTGCGACGACGCGGAGAACAAGAGCAGCAGCCACGATTTCGGCAAGAACATCATTCCGCCCGCGATCGGCACGCTGCGCGTCTTTGCCTATCCGTTCCAAGACGTCGAGACCCGTGCCCAATCGTATTGGCGCGATGTCGGCAACCTGGATGCGTTCTACGAGGCCAACATGGAACTCGTTGCACTCAATCCGGAGCTCAACATCTACGACCAGCAATGGCCGATCTGGACCTACCAAGCCCAGCAGCCACCGGCGAAGTTCGTGCTCGACGAGGACGGGCGCCGCGGCATGGCGGTGAACTCGATGGTGACCGGCGGCTGCATCATCTCCGGCGCTTATGTGACCCAGTCGCTGCTGTCCACCGATGCGCGCATCGAGGAATTCAGTCGCGTCGAGAGTTCGGTGCTGCTGCCGACCGTGACGGTGGGCCGCCGCTGCCTGGTCCGGCGGGCGATCATCGACGAAAACTGCGTGATTCCCGACGGCTTGCAGATCGGCGCCGACATCGCCCAGGACAAGCAGCGCTTCTACGTCACGGAAGGCGGTGTCGTGCTCGTCACCCCGGACATGCTCAAGGCTCTCGGCTGAAACCTTTGCGCAGCGGGGCGTGCCACGGCAGGCGCGGTGCAAGCGCCGCCCAAGCCTCGATCACGCCGGCAGTGCTGATGCCCAGCATCGAGGGCTGATCGTCGACCGTGCCGGTCAGCACCGTCACCGGCGCACCCGCGACCCCCCAAGGCCGATACAGCGCGGGGGATGCGCGCCCGAACAACACGATCAGCGGACAGCCCACGGCGGCGGCGGCATGGGCGGGCCCCGAATCCACGGTAATCAAGGCTTCGCCGCGGGCGAGCAGGGCGATGAGTCGCGGAATCGGCAGGTCGTCGGCCGCGTTGTGCACGCCGTCGATCGCCGCAAGCGCGGCGACGGATGCATTGAGATCGAATTCCGGGCCCGTGCCGAGCAGCACGATCGCATGTCGCGGTCGGTCGACGCGCAGCCGGCGCAACACCTCGGCCCAACGTTCGGCGGGCCAATACTTGTGATTCACCGCGAGCCGTCGCAAGCCGCGCCGCATGGTGCGCTTGTTGCCGATCTGGACCAACAGCAGCGCGCTGCCCGCGATGCCACGATGGCGCAACCACGCGTCGAGATCGGCGGCCTGGGCGTCACTGACGATGAGCTGCGCGCCCGCGCGCTCGTCGGCGCGGCCCGGCAGCGCAACGCCGCGCCAGCGCGGCGGCTGAATTGCCGCTAGTCGCCGCCACTGCTCGGTGGCATGTTCGCCGGGTCCGAGCGGATGGTCGCGCACGTCGACGATGCAGTCGGCGGGCATGCCGGATCGTTGCAACAGGCGGCTCGTAGCCTCGTTGACGTCGCATAGCCAGGTGGGACCCACGCCGCGCGAGGCCAAGTTGCGCACGACGCGCTGCTGGTCGGGCGCAAGCCAATAAGGGGTCTTGCGACTGCGCAGACTGAAAATTTCGCCGACCCCCGGCTGCCCGAGCAACAGCGGCTCACTCCACGGACCCGAGGTGAGGATGTCGACGGGTTGGCGGTACCGCGCATGCAGTTCGCGGATCAAGGCCGTCAACAACACCATGTCGCCGAAGGCACCACAGCGCACGACGAGCGGACGTACGCTTGGCGGTTTCACTGGCATTCCGCAGTTTACCGGCAAAATACCCGGTGCGGCTGCGCTGAATGCTATGCTTGTCGGCTAGCAAGCGGCAACAGAGCGCCGACCTCGGGGCAGTGATAACGCATGATTTTGGTCATCGACGTCGGCAATACCCGCCTGAAGTGGGCCTGGCTGACGACCACCGGTTTATCCGATCAACAGGCCGTCGTGCATCGGGACACGAAGCCTGCGCTTTGGACGGCCGCCTTGTTCGATCCTGCGCAAAAGCCGGATCGCGTGCTGGTCTCGAATGTCGCCGGCGAGCAGATGGCCAAGAATTTGAGCGCGCTGAGCAAGAAGATCTACGGCGTGAAGATCGAGTTCGTCACGGCGACTCGACAGTTTCTCGAGTTGACCAACGGCTATCTGGATCCTTCCCTGTTGGGCGCGGATCGCTGGCTCGCAGTCATCGGCGCCTGGACCAAGGCGCGAACGGCTCTGTGTGTCGTCGATGCGGGCACGGCCGTCAAGGTCGACAGCGTCGATGCGAATGGCCAGCATCTCGGCGGTCTGATCGTTCCTGGGATACACATGATGCGCGAGGCCCTGCTGCGCAAGACCAGCGATATCGCGCGGGCCGTGGAGCAAAGCACGCCGTCGATGGCGGGCGTGCTCGCCAACAATACGATCGGTGCGGTCTCGCGGGGCGCCGTGTTCGCGCTTGCGGGCATGGCGGACCGGGCGGCCGAGATCATCGAGCAAAGCACGGGCATCAGGCCGCAATTGTTCATCACCGGCGGAGATGCCGGCATGATCACCGGCACGATGCGCGCGCGGGGTGAAATCGTTCCGGATCTGGTCTTGCGCGGACTGGCCGTGATCGCCGCCCAGCCGCGCTGAGCTCGCAAACCGGACCCGGTAAATCGGCAAGGATCGGCGTGATGCGCACAGGCTTGCATAATCTGATCACCGACGTTCCCGGTGTGCTGGTCGGGCATGCCGCCGACAGCCAGGTACGCTCCGGTGTGACGACGCTGCTGTTCGAGTCCGCCTGGATCGCATCCGTCGATGTGCGCGGCGGCGCTCCCGGACTGCGCGAAACCGAGACACTCGCGCCCGAGAACCTCGTCGGCCGTGCGCACGCGATCGTGCTCGCCGGTGGTTCGGTGTTCGGCCTCGCTGCGGCCGACGGGGTTTGCGCCGGCTTGTCCGCGCGCGGTGTCGGTGTTCGCCTGCGCGCGGGCTCGCCCGCCATACCCATCGTCCCGGCGGCGGTATTGCACGACCTCGGCAATGGCGGCGACAAGGATTGGGGTCTCGCGCCGCCTTATCGCGCGCTCGGGCTCACCTCACTGCACAGCGCCGCGACCACGTTCTCGTTGGGATCCGTGGGCGCCGGCACGGGTGCGATGGCGGGACTTCTCAAGGGCGGCATTGGTTCGGCATCCCTCGATCTTGGCAACGGCTTGATCGTCGCGGCTCTCGTGGCGGTCAATTGCGTCGGTTCCGCCGTGATGCCCGATGGCCGGACCTTCTGGGCCTGGCCGTTCGAAATCGACGCCGAATTCGGCGGCCACGGAGCACCCACCGGGCCGATCGACGTCAGTGAGCCCGTACCGCAGGAGTCGCGCCTGCGTGATCTCGGCCGGTTGCAAACCGGTGCGAATACGACCCTCGGCGTGATCGCCTGCAATGCGACTCTGGCGAATGTGGAATGCAAGCGCCTCGCGATCATGGCGCAGGATGGCCTCGCACGCGCGATCCGGCCGGCGCATACGCCGTTCGACGGCGACACGGTATTTGCTGTGGCCGGCGGTGCCCTGGAGCTGCCGGCGAGCGAGGCGCGCGCGGCACAGATTGCGCGGCTGGGGTCCGCCGCCGCGGACTGCCTCAGCCGGGCGATCGCGCGCGCCGTGCACGGGTCGGCCGCCGGGGCGTCCTCTTCATGATTCGTCCGCGGCGAGCAGGCTCGCCAATGGTCCGAGGTGCTGCTCATAGTTGCGCCAGCGCGCCACCGATTGCGTATTGATCTTCTGGCGCACCTGCCATTTGCTCGCGGTCATGACGCGGCGCGAAGCGCGGTGAAAATCGAGGCAGATCGGATCCCAAGGTAGTCCCACGAACTCGAGCAGGCGCCGCGCACCGGCCTCCGGCGCCGCGACGAGATCCTCGTAAGAGATTTCCAGCAGCACGCCCGCCGGCAGCGTGCGGCGCCAATGCTGCATCAGTCGCGCATACTGCCGGTAGTAATGCACCAGATCGTCGCGATCGTGCGAGTAGGCATGCGCACTCTTGAAGTGCTGGAAGTAGATCGACAGGCAGGTGTCGATCGGGTTGCGTCGCATGTGCACGATATGTGCCCGCGGGAAGGCCGCGTGAATCAGGCCCAGATGCAGAAAATTCTGCGGCATCTTGTCGACGACCCGCTGTGCCTGCGGAGCGAGACCATCGATCAGACGCAGATAATCGTCGGCGAGCGTGCACGCATTCCGGTCGGCGCGCGCCTGCGCCTGCTCCCAAAAATCCCGTTCGCCGGCACCGAATGCAGCCGGATGGGCCGCGATGATCTGCTCAGCGAGCGTCGTCCCCGAGCGCGGCATGCCGACGATGAACACCGGTTTTTGCGAGAGCGAGGCACGCAAATCCCGGGCGGGAATCTCGGCGCTCGGTGCTGCGCTCACTGCTGCGCTCGCTGCGATCAACGCGGCCGTGTAGCGCTCCTGCGCGGCAGGGTCATAGGGCGCGCCGAAGCGCTTGGCGAGGTCGTTGGCGCGCTGAAAATGCACGAACGCCGCGTCGAAGGCGCGGATATCGTCGTGGTACTTCCCGGCGGCGAACCGCAGGTGAATTTCCTCGCGCGGCGGCGGATTCTTACCGAGCATGGCATCGACCGCGCGGAACCAATCGGCATCCGCGGACGTCATCTTGCGGCCGTGCGCGATCCCGGCCCATGCCTCGGCGAATTCCGGCGCCACGGCGATTGCCCGTTCGTACAATTGCTCCGCCTCGGGGAACCGGCCCTCGTCGGCGTATAACTCGCCGAGCAGCGTCAGCATCGCAGCCGAATTCGGCTCGATTTCCAAGGCGCGCGCGCAGGCAGCCGCGGCCTCGACGGGCCTTTGTTGCGCGCGCAGTACGAGGGCTAGATTGCACTTCGCGGCGGCGAACTGCGCGTCGAGAGCGAGGGCCTCGCGGTAGCTTGCCTCCGCCTCTGCGAGTCGGCCTAAGTCCATGAGCGCATTGCCGAGACTGTTGTGGGTCCCGGCGTTGCCCGGTTCGAGCGCCAGGGCCTGGCGGCTGCTGGTCACTGCCGCGTCGAATTGCCCAAGGTCGCGCAATGCATCGCTGAGGTTGCTGTAGGCGGCTGCAAAAAAGTCCGGCCTCAGTGCAACTGCGCGTGAATAATGCGCGATCGCCTCGTCGAGTCGGCCGAGTTGTCGCAATACATTGCCGAGATTGCTGTGGGCCTCGGCAAGCTCCGGCCGCTGCGCGAGCGCAAGCCGATAGCACTGCGCCGCCTCCTCGCGAGCACCGATGCCGAGCAGGGCGTTGCCGAGATTGTTGTAGGCCTCGGGATACTGGGGCTGGAGCTCGATCGCCCGCCGATAGGCCGCGATCGCGGCGTCCAGGTTCCCGCAGGCGCGCAGCAGGTTGCCCAAATTATTATGCGCAGCCGCGAAGTCAGGCTGCAGCTCGCAAGCACGGCGATAGCTTGCTTCGGACTCGGCGAACGCGCCGAGCGCGCGTAGCGCGAGTCCAAGACTATTGTGTGTGCCCGCGAGCGTCGGCTCGATGGCGATCGAGCGCCGGTAAGCGGCCGCGGCTTCCTCGTACCGGCCCGAATCGAGCAGGTCGCCGCCATAGTTTGCGTGGGCCTCGGCGTCGGCCGGCAACAACTCCACGGCCCGTCGCAAAGCCTCGTGAGCCTCTTTGCGCTGGACTCGCAAACAGACGCCGAGCGCCTTCCAAGCCATGCCACTATCGGCGTGTTCGGCGACGAGTGCACGGGCCATCGTCTCCGCATCCGCGTAGCGCCCGGAGTTCATGAGGGCGAGGAGTGCCTGCATCACGGCGTCAATGTAGAGCGTATCAGCTCGGCGGTAAAGGCATGCCGCGGCGCGGCGAACACGCGCTGCGTTTCTCCCTCCTCGACGATGCGACCGCGGCACATGACATAGACGCGGTCCGCGATCGCGCGCACGACCCGCAGATCGTGCGAGACGAACAGGTACGAGAGTCCCAATCGCCGACGCAGGTCCGCGAGCAATGCGAGCACCTGCGCGCGTACGAGCACGTCGAGCGCGGAAACCGCCTCGTCGCAAACGATCAAAGCAGGCGCCGAGATCAGCGCCCGGGCGATCGCGATGCGCTGGCGCTGGCCGCCGGAAAACTCGTGCGGGTAACGCCGCGCGTCCGCCGCTGCCAAGCCGACCGAGTCCAGGGCCGCCGCGACTTTGGCACGCCGCTCGGCCGGTGTCGGTTGGACATCGAGCAGATGCAAGGGCTCGGCGACCACGCGCTCGACCGGCCATTGCGGATCGAAACTGCCATAGGGATCTTGAAATACGATTTGAATCTGTCGGCGCAGGCGGCGCAGGCTCGCGCCCTGCGCCGTGGAGAACGTCTCGCCCAATAAGCTGACGCTGCCCGACTGCGGCCGATCCAGTGCGAGGATCACACGCAGAAGACTGGACTTGCCCGAGCCGGACTCGCCGATGAGTCCGACCGTCTCGCCGCGCGCCACCGTCAGCGACACGTCGTCAACGACGCGGTGGGGCGTCGGTCGCGACCAGAGGCTGCGCCGTGGCGTCGACAGTTCACGAACCACTTGTCGAACTTCGAGCAGGGGCACGGACGCGAGCTGCGATCGCGTGCGGGCAGGCTGCGGTGCGAGATCGGCGGCCGCCAGCAATCGCCGTGCATAGGGGGACTTGGGGGCATCGAGTACGCTGCTCGTGTGACCCTGTTCCACGACACGCCCGCGCTCGAGGACCACGATACGCGCGGCCATCGCCGCGATCACGGCCATGTCGTGCGACACCAGCAACAGACTCATGCCGCGCTCGCGGACGATCTCCGCAAGCAGAGCGAGCACCTGTGCCTGGGTCGTCGAATCGAGCGCCGTCGTCGGTTCGTCGGCGATCAGCAGCGCCGGATGGAGCACGATGGCCATCGCGATCGCGACCCGCTGACGCTGGCCACCCGACAATTCGTGCGGATAGCGTGCGAGCCAGGACGCGTCGCTGCCGAGGCCGACCCGCTCGAGCGCGAGCGCCGCGCGACGCGCCGCCTCGCCACGTGTCGTCGCGGCATGCAGACGCACGGTCTCGGCGGTCTGCGCACCGATCGTCAGCAGGGGGTTCAAGGCCGTCATCGGCTCTTGAAACACCATGCCGACTTCGCGGCCGCGAAAGTCGCGCAGTTGTGCGGCGTTCTGATCGAGCAGCGACTTACCGCGCCAATAAAGTCCGCCTGACAGCGCGGCTGCCCGTGGCAGGAGGCGCATGATCGCAAGTGCGGTCAGGGATTTGCCGGAGCCGGATGCGCCGACCAGACCAAGGACCTCGCCGCCCCGCACGTCGAGCGACACGCCGTCGAGCGGAGTTTGCGCGCCGACTGCGACGCGCAGCCCGTCGAGACGCAGCAGGGATCCGGCGCTCATGATGCGCGCCGTGCGCGCAGACCGCCGCCGAGCAGATTGAGGCCGAGCACGAAGCAGACGATCGTGAGCCCGGGGATCACGGCCAGAGCCGGCGCGAGCGCCGTCAGTGTCTGGGCATCGCCGAGCATGTGCCCCCAGCTCGGGGCCGGCGGCTGCACACCCAAGCCAAGATAGGAAAGTCCGGCCTCCGCGACGATCCCTAAAGAAAATTGTATCGTCAGCTGGACCGCCAAGATCGGCACGATATTGGGCAGCACGTGTTCGATGGAGATGCAGGCCCAGCCCTTGCCGGCGACGCGTGCCGCGAGACAAAAGTCCAAGGTCCAGATCCGCAGCGCCGCGGCGCGCGTGACCCGGGCGAATACCGGCACGTTGAACACCCCGATCGCCACGATCGCCACGGTCGCCCCGGGCCCGAGCACGGCGCTGATCAGAATGGCGAGCAGCAAGGACGGGAAGGCGAACAACAGGTCGTTGCCGCGCATGATCAGATCGTCGAGTGCGCGCGGCCGCGCGGCGGCGACCAGCCCGAGCGGCACACCACAGCCGACACCGATCAGGACCGCGAGCAAGGCGACGCCGACCGAGGCCTTGGCGCCCGCCATCAGCAGGGACAATTCGTCGCGGCCGAGCTGATCGGTGCCGAGCCAATGCGCAGCGCTCGGCGGCTGCAGCTTGTCGACGATCGCGATGGCGGCCGGATCATAGGGGGTCCAGACCGCAGCCAGCAAGGCGGTCGCGACGAACAGGGCCGTGATCCCGACGCCCGCGATGAAGCCCGCCCGGCCCTGCGCGAGTCTCATGCGGTGCCATACCGCGCGCGCACGCGCGGATCGGCGAGCGCATAGGCGATGTCGACGCAGAACGTGACCGCGACCACCGCGAAGATCAGCACCATGACGACGCTCTCTACGACGATCAAGTCGCGCTGCGCGATCGCCTGGAAGACGAGCCGACCGAGCCCCGGCAGGAAGAACACGTTTTCGATGATGACGCCGCCGGCGAGCAGGAACGAAAACTGCATTCCTAAGATCGTGAGCACGGGGATCGCGGCATTCGGCAGTGCGTGGCGCCACAGGATCCGCCACTCCCCGGCGCCTTGGGCGCGGGCCGTACGGATGTAGTCCTCGTGCAGGGTGTCGACGAGCGCGCCATCGAGCACGCGTGCGAGGACTGCCGCTTGCGGCGTCGCGAGCGCGATCGCGGGCAAGGTCAGCGATTTCAGACCCGTCCAGAGCCCGAGCTCCCAGCCGGGAAATCCGCCCGCGGCGATCCAGCGCAAGTCGATCGCAAACACGACAACCAGCAGCAAGCCCAGCCAGAAGTTGGGAATCGCCAGACCCAACTGCATCAACCCGGACAACAGCACCGAACCGGGACGACCGCGATTTGCCGCGCTGAGCATCCCCAGCGGCACGGCCACGCAGGTCGCCAGCGTCAAGGCGTAGAGGGCCAACGGCAATGACACCTGCAGGCGCTCCAGCACGAGCGCACGGACCGGAATCCGGTAGGTGTAGCTCATGCCGAAATCACCATGCGCGAGCCCGGACACCCACGTGAGATAGCGTTGCCAAATCGTCTCGTCCAATCCCAGCCGATGACGCAAAGTCGCGATTGCGACGGGATCCGCCTGTAGCCCCAACATGAAATGCGCCGGATCGCCAGGCACGATCTGCACGAGCGTGAACACCACGACCGTGGCGAAGGCCAGCGTCGCGAGCAGCAGCAACAGCCGGCCAGCGAGGTAGACGATCCCGAGCCGGCGGCCGGCCAGCAAGATCAATCCGAGCGCGCCGAGCGAGAACACCACACCGCCGTAAGCCAGGGAGCTCGCCGCGGCAGCGGCGGATGCGGGACCCTGGTCCGTGCCGCGCGGTGGTGTTCCCGCGGCGAAATACGCGCCGCGGAAGTCGACGACGTCGAGCACGCCGCCGAGCGCGAGCGCGTGCAGTTGCGCATTCCAGACGACCAGCCAGGGGAGCTGAAACAAGAAGCCGTTGACGGCATCGTCGGCGAGCTTGTTCTGCACGGCATGCAGTAATGGGGTCCGCTGTGCTGGATCGACGGTCTGCTCGAGCGCGGCGAGCAGCGCCTTGTAGTCGGGACTGACATAACCGAAGTAGTAGTCGTCGCGCCCATAGATGTCATAGTCGAGGGGCTCGGCATGCGCGACGATGCTCATGTCGAAGTCGTGACGCGTGAATACTTCGTCCAGCCACTGTGCCCACTCGAGATCCTCGATCACCACGCGAATGCCGACTTGCGCGAGCTGCGCAGTGACGATTTCGCCGCTGCGTCGCGCATAGGCAGGCGGCGGTAGTTTCAGCTTGAGGCTGAAGCCGTCGGGAAATCCAGCGCGCTTCAGCAGCGCCTTGGCGGCTGTGACGTCGTGCGCATAGCGTCCGGTGAGATCGACATAGTCGGGATTGGTCGGCGGAAAATGGCTGCCGATCGGGGTCCCATAGCCGAACATGGCGCCGTCGATGATCGCGCGGCGATCGAGAGCCAGCGAGATGGCCCGCCGCACGAGCAGATCGTTCAGCGGCGGCCGCCTGTTATTCAAGCCCAGCACCGTTTCGCTTTCGCTCGGTCCGACGAACACCGAGAAACGGGCGTCCCGCTGAAACTGTGCGAAGCTCTCCGGGGCCGGATAGTTCGAGAATAGATCGATATCTCCGGCCATGAGCGCCGCATACGCGGCGGTCGGATCCGCGATGAACCGAAACGTCAACCCGCCGAGCTGCACGGGGCCGCCCCAGTAGGACGGATTGCGGCCGAGTTCGATCGAATCGCCGCGGCGCCAGGCCACGAATCGAAACGGCCCCGTACCGACCGGCCGCAGGGCATTCGTTGCGACCGAACCGGGCGCGAGCATCACGAACGCAGAACCGGCGAGCGACTGCAGCAGCCCTCCGGAGCGTCGCGCGAGCCGCAACTGCAGCGTATGGGGACCTAAGACATCGACGGCCTGCAACGCTGCGAGGCGCGTGCGCTGCGGATTGATCGAGCCGGCGGCGATGGCGCGGTCGAGCGAGAACTTGGCGGTCTCGGCGTCGAACGGCGTGCCGTCGGAAAAGCGCACCTGTTCGCGCAGCTGAAACACGTAACGCAGGCCGTCGGGCGAAATCTCCCAGGACTTGGCCAATGCGGGTTGGGCACTGCTGTCGGCGCCGAATCGCACCAACCCCTCGTAGACGTTGCCGTAGAGAACTTCGGAGATGGCCGAGGCTGGGCTCTCGGTGGGATCGAGCGTCGGCGGTTCGAGCTGCAGTCCGACGACCACCCGATCGCGCGTCGGCGCTGTGGTCATCGCGGGCCCCTCGGCGGAGGCCCCTGCGGGCGCTCCGGTCGACGCCCCGGTCGACGCGAGCAAAGATGCCGACGCGAGCAGCAGAACCACGAGATACGCCGACGCGAGGCTGCGCGCGCGGTGGGAGTCTAGGCCGCTCATGCGGGGTCGAGCAGGCTCCACGCCGCCGTCGCCATGACCTTCGCGGAGTTCACCAGGTCGTCGATGCGCACGTACTCATCGGGCTGGTGGGCAAGATCGAGGATCCCGGGGCCGTACGCGATGCAGTCTTTGAGCCGGCCGATTCGGTCGATGTGTTTTTGGTCGTAAGTGCCCGGAGAACAGATGAACTGCGGCTCGCGACCGAGCACGCGGCGAATCGCCGCGGCAGTCGCCGCCGCGACCGGTCCGTCGCGATCCGTGAGCGTGGGCGCCACCGCGAACAGGGGCGCCGCCGCGTCGGTGCAGGTCAGAGGATTTCCCAAGGAATCGGTCGACATTGCGACGATCATACCGGAGCCGCGCGCGACTGCCTCGCGGCGGCGTCAGGGCGCCGTCAACAGCGCGAAGGCGCGCGTGATCGCGGCGCGGGGCGGCCCTGTGAACTGCTATTTTTTCCTCGCGTTATACGTTTTTCGTATGAGCGCCATTCTGGCGCAACTTTCTCAGGTGCCGGCAGTCGTAGCCAGAATGAAAGAAAAGCTGGAGATCGTCTGCGGGCATTGTGATCGCATCGTCGCCCTGCCGGCGGCACGCCTTGGCGACCATCCGCGCTGTCCGCAATGCCATTTCGCGTTGTTCGAAGGCCGGCCGGTACCGCTCACGACGAGTAACTTCGACCGTCACGCGAGTCGCAACGATTTGGCCCTGGTCGTCGATTTTTGGGCCCCCTGGTGTGGACCCTGCAAGGCGATGGCGCCATTCTTCGAGGCGACGGCACGGCAACTCGAGCCACGCCTGCGCTTCGCCAAGCTCAATACCGATGAGGCGACCGGAATCGCCGAGCGCTACCAGATCCGCAGCATTCCGACCCTGATCGTCTTCGAGCGTGGCCGCGAAGTCGCGCGGCAATCGGGCGCGATGGGCGCAGCGGCGCTGCGCCAGTGGTTGGAGGGCGTGCTGGCGCAGATCGCGCCGGTCACTACCGCGAACGCCTAGGCCGCGAACCTCAACTCGCGGTCGTCGCCGGCAACAGCCGCTCGTACTCTTTTTTCACGACGGAGTAGCATTCGCAGGTACGATCTTCGAGACCCTTGCGGTTCAACACCGTGATGTGGCCACGCGCATAGCGAATGAGCTTCGCCTCCTGCAACTTGAGTGCGCCCTCGGTGACGCCCTCGCGCCGGACGCCGAGCATGTTGGCGATCAACTCCTGGGTCATCACGAGGTCATTACCGTTCAAACGATCCAAGCTCAGCAGCAACCAGCGGCACAGTTGCTGATCGAGCGAATGATGCCGGTTGCAGACCGCGGTTTGCGCCATCTGGGTAATCAGCGCCTGGGTATAGCGCAGCAGCAGATGCAGAACGGGACCCGACTTGTCGAATTCCGCCTTGACGAAATTTCCCTTGAGCCGGTAGCCCTTGCCGGAGCTCTGCACGACCGCGCGGCTCGGTGTGGATTCGCCGCCCATGAACAAGACGACACCCACCATGCCCTCGTTGCCGCAAACCGCGATCTCGGCGGATGCGCCGTCTTGCAGCACGTAGAGCAGCGAGACGATCGCCGTGGTTGGGAAATACGCGTGGGTCATCGTCGAACCCGACTCGTAAACGACCTGGCCCAGCGGCAGATTGACCGGCTCGAGCATCGACTTCCAGCGCTCGAAATCTGCCTCGGGCAATGCGGCCAGCAGATGATTTTTCCTCGCGTCGCCGGCCATCACCGCTTCCCTTCTATTCGAATGTGAAACTCCTGCCGTACTTGGACGCATCCCGGCAAAAAATTATAAGATGCGGTCGAGGGATGGTATGTTCGGTACCGCACACAGGCCAAATGCGTGCCCGGCCGTGGGAACTCAGCGCGTGCTGCGGCGCCGCAGCCCTGCAGACAGGCCGCGAATGCAGCCACGATAGCCCTCAATGATGACCGCCGCCACCGTGGCCGCCGCCACCGCCGCGTGCGCCGCTCGGAATCGAGGGCGCGCCCCCACCGCCATGGCCGCCTCCGCCATGGCCGCCTCCGCCGCGATCACCGCCGCCGTGGCCATCTCCGCCCCGCGGGGGGCCGACGCGATAGCCATCGCGCCAGCCGCCGTACTCGTAGCCATAGGGCTCGTAGAATCCGCCGTAGTAGGCGCCGTCGTCATAGCCGTAGCCGGGCCCCACCGCGCAGGCGGCAAGCGCGAGCGCGCCCGTGGCGACCAGCGCGGGACCCCAGTGGCTCGCCAGGCGAGCTTGGCGGTGAACGTCGGATAGCCTGGCGCGTTTCATTTCGGCTCCGTCTTCGTATCGGTATCGGTCCACTCCATGACACCGAAGGGTGCGCCATAGGGATCGGCCAGCAGTGCGATGCGCCCGCCATGGCGGTCGACACGAGGTTGCACGAGTATCTTGCCGCCCAGCGCCTCCGCCTTGGCGGCCGCCTCGGGCGTATCTTTGACGCGAATGAAATTCAGCCAATGCGGATGGCGACGATTCGTGTCCTGCGGCAGGGAATTGATGCCGGCGCGCGCGTAATTTTGGCTCGACAACACCACATGTTCCAAGCCGTCGTCGCTCGGCAGATCGAAAACGTCGTACCCGAAGACGCGCTTGTAGAACTTGGCGGCACCGTCCGGATCCTCGGTCAGCAGGGCGCTCCAGATCCATTCGCCCGGTGCCGCGAGGAAATCTTCGGGGTCACCGCTCTTCGAGGCGAGTACGGCGAATACCGCCCCATCGGGTCCGGCCAACACCGCCTGCCGGCCGCGGCCGCCATACGTTGTCGGCTTGGCGAGAACTTTGGCACCGTCCGCCGCGGCCGTGCGTACCGCTGCGTCGGCATCGTGGACCGCGATGAAGGTCAACCAGTGCGATTGTTTGTGCTCGCCGGCAGGAACAATTCTCTGCACCAACCCTGCGATGGGCCTGCCATCCGCGGAGGCGATGGCGTATTCCGTGTCGCCGACATGGATTTTACGGAAGCTCCAGCCGAACAGGCCGGTATAGAAGGCCTCCGCACCGGCCAAGTTCGGCGTGACCAAATCGCCCCACACGACCTTGCCGGGCAAATGTGCGGGCGTGGCGCCGTCCGTCAAAGGCGGAAAATCGATCGGTTCGGCGACCGCCGACCCGAGACCGGTGAGGAATGCCGTGGCACAGAGCGCGACAGTTGTGGCAATGCGATTCAAAGAACTGATCATCGAGTGCTCTCCAAAG
>Ga0116228_10000299_pt1 | contig 36237 bp, 15 predicted proteins | sample S1TSphfallax_2_FD_89694 | JGI IMG/M metagenome (GOLD analysis project Ga0116228, IMG submission 89694) | Host-associated microbial communities from peat moss isolated from Minnesota, USA - S1T2_Fc - Sphagnum fallax MG | ecosystem: Host-associated > Plants > Peat moss > Unclassified | place... | reverse complement strand
CCCCCCCCCCCCCCCCAAAAAAAAAATTAATCCCACCGAAGTAGTGTGGGATGTCAGTTTTTGTTGCTCTTGTTTGTTTTGGCTATCGATCTTGAATAGATTTAGGGTTTCGAGATCAGAGTAGATAAGTGACTAAAGGACTACCACACTCAACTAAAAATGTGTCCCATGAACCAAAATCGAGCTTAAGTTCTCTTTTTTTTGAGCTTAAGTTCTCTTTTTTTTTTTTTAATTTGTCGTTAGTTAAATGATGTTACAATTTTTTTGTCATTGTCTCGTTAACACTCGCTTTTCACAATCCTGTAAAGCCCCTTAAGAAACCTCCACCAAGTACGATTAACCCAAAAGGAGGATCAAAAGGATGGGACGGAATCAACATAGATGGGTACTAAAATTTCATTCTCTAAAATGTACACCTTCCACCTAGCAACAAATGATAAAGTTAGACATCGGTGTTCATAAGCTGTTCATCATCACCTGGCCATTGGCCCATAACCCATATAACTCCCGTACTTATAATATAAACAAGGTCTACTTAGGGATCTTCTAATTATTTCTCTCTTTTCTCCATTGTCACTCTACGTATTAATTAATGGTTTGGGTGAGAACAAATGGGCCTTGTGCCTTTCTCCTCAAGGTGGCCCCAAGAAGAAGATGGTGACCAAAAGAGGAGGTATAAAAAGTTATCTGGGTGACTGAATAAACCATAGCTTAGGCCTTCGGTGAACCAAACACCCATGTTGTTACCATGGTAAAAATACCAAAATCCATTTAAATTATTTCCAAATATTACCCCCAAAAAAATTGCTTAGATTAAATGAAGGTCTCTGAGTGGGTACAAATCTATCATTTTTTGGGCTTAATATGTATAGGAGAAGAGCCTGAGTACAAGCCCTTCCATGATGATTTGAGATCTGTGCCCGAGGCCGGTAGGCCGAGGGAACAGGTCGAAAATCACGGAAGGGCCTATACTCAAGCAGGCAAGTGAGCTGAAAATACAAAGGAAAAATCCAGGCAGTGCTTTATGGTCACTAAGAGGCCTTACTCAAAGAGGTGAAAGTACCAACATGGGTGCTAGTTCACCCTCACCGATGACACTTAGAACTGAGTTCTCTAATAAACTTGCCCACTACTTGTATTGTATGTCACCTTCTTGGAGGGACATTGGCCTACTTGTGACAAGGCCTATTTGTGACAAAAGTGATATGAGATCGATAATGAGAACAATGACAAATTCTTCCCTCCCACCAACCCTATCTTCATATCTCTTGACTTGTCATCAATTAGTTGGGACAACAAGGACTACCTCCAAATTGGAAGAAGAGGCATGTTTCTAACAACCATAGCATTTCCCTCTAACATGGTTGGCTGGCCAATTCTCCCACTTTCCTTCAATTTGGAAGAAGATGGATGTTTCTAACTATCGTAATATGCCCCCATTAACACATGGTTGGCCAAGTCTTCACTCCCTCATATTTGGAAGAAGATGGACGTTTCTAACTACCATAACAACCCCCACTAACATGGTTGGCCAAGTCTTCCACTACTCCCTCCAATTTGGAAGAGGATGGATGTTTCTAACTACCATAACATCCCCCCACTAACATGGTTGGCCAATTCTTCCACTCCCTCCAATTTGGAAGAAGAAGGACATTTTGAACAACTATAACTTCCTCCACTAGTGTGGTTGGCCAAGTCTTCTACTACTCCCTCCAGTTTTGAAGAAGGTGAACATTTCTAACAACCGGAAAATCCCACACTAACACAGTTGGCCAATTTGTTCCCCCAAGGACTTTCTCTCTCTCTCTCTTGGAAGGAGGGGGGCAAATTAATTTTTCAAAACCCGTTTATATTCCAAACAATTGGTTTTTTTTTTTGGGGCAATTTATTGAGTGCTATATTTTGTATCTTTACTTGAGTTCTCATTGACTCCCCATGTATATGTGTGTATATATTGTGTATGTACATATATATAATATACATATAACATATTTAAAAAGGGGCAAAAGTGGGCTTCATCCTTTTTTCTGTCTCTTTTTTCAAAATAAAGATGGATTGAACTTGTTACTTTTTTGCCTATGAAAGTTCATATTTCTTTGGTTTTTTATTTACCCCAATTAAAGCTTGTTATGAAACCACCGGGGTGAAGGGGGGAGAACATAACATAGTTTGGGTGATCACTATGAAAATGCACTGGCCACAATAGCCATGGCAGCTGCTGTCCCTGCACCAATAGCCAAGGCACCCTTCCACAACACCCATGGGACCATTTTTTACCTTTTTTTTTTTTGGGGGGGTCTTTTCCCCTTCCTTTTGAACCCCCTAGAACCATCCATGGTGGCCAAAGTCATTGCCGTTTCACCACCCTTGGTTTCATTCATTGCCCTTCATCATTTGAGTTCCCATGTGATGAATTTTTTTTTAAATAAAGAAAAAGGTCCCATGGGTGTCGTAAAAGAGTGTGATGGCTATTGAGGGAGAGATAGCAGCTGCCATGGCCATTGTGGCCAACACATTTAGTAGTGATTGCCCGAACTATTTTTGCTGCTAACTTCACCTTCTCAAGTGAGGCTTCTTATTATTAGTGGCTATATATATAACCTGGGATATATTAAATTTGGACTCAAGGACCATGATTTTAGCTAGCCAAGCATGGTATACACACTTCTAAAGTTTAGAATGATGCCAAGGTTAGAGGGATGGGAGGCATTGGATAAGTTAAGTTGCTAGTTGCTACCTATTTGGCAGCTACTAATCAGCCTCCAGCAAACCCCTAAATAAAGTTCATTTCATAAAGAAAGAAAGAAAGGTTTGTGGGAGGGGGGAGAGGTGAGCATTTATGACATGTTATTTGCCAGCAAGCCCATCAATGTTCTTCTTTTTTTTTTGTTGTGTACCAATTTATGTATCTCTTTGCAATCTCGGAGGAGACACACACACTTCCCCAACTTACTTGAAGTTATAAGGAAACACACACTTCCAAACATACTTAAAGTTAGGGGAGACACACCCTTCGGGAACATACTTAAGTTAGGAGACACACACTTCCGAACATACTTAAGTTAGGATTGTTGTTGTGTAAATGTTCCATGCAATCATCAGCCAAGCTGACATATTACAACCCCATACCCAACAAAAAAAGCCTAGCAAAGCGCACCACCCCGCCCCCCCCCAAGTCAATCACCTACAACATTTCTTCTTCAAATCCTACCCTATAAAATTAAGAAGAAATTCATATTAACTAATGGGTCTCCCATCCAAATATGTAGGTATTCAACTAGCAGTTCCCCCTTAGATTATACCTAACTTTAGGCCAACATTTTAGGTTGGAGGGGTGTAGGGGGGTCATGAGTCTCATGGGGAATTTGATTAAACCTAAATTTAGGCCAACATTTCAAATGAAAATAGTTTGGGCAAACATCCTTGAATGTAGGAGCGAATTAAGGGTCTCACTCTAGTATTTTATTATTATTATTTTCCTTGAAGAACACATTACACAATTAATCTTTTTTTTTTCTTTTATAGTATCCAATTTCATTTCTCCTTGGCAAGGATAATTATTTGAGTGAATTTGTGTTTTTGGGGTCGTTTGTGGATCTGAAGTAACTTCTTTCATGCTTTACTTGCCCAATTATTTGGGTTGGTTGCATAAGTAGATAAAGTACTTACAAGTTTAAACTATTTTTTTCTCAATCTCTACCCACTTGGGATAAGCTACAGGTGCGACAAAGCATCTAACATGCTGGAAAGATCTCGACAACAAGCAACATGTGTCGGTCATCAGTTATCAAAATGGCACAAACAACACTTGCTTGAGAAGCGGGCATTCAACTGTAGCACAAAATTAAAATCTTCTTTGCAAACACCTTCTTGTAAGGTTAGGTTTTTCGAGGTCTCCCATCTCCCTCTCAATTCCTTAAGGAACTTAATGGAAATCATTGCCAAGGTTTATTTCAATTGATGATCTATTGATGGGTTGGTTTTCTTTTCTTTTTTTTCAATCCTTTAAGTTTCCTTTATACATTTTTAATTTATTTCATCTCTTCATATAATGGTCTCTTTTTTGTTAGTATCAAGAGGAAGAATTCAAGGTTGGGTCTCCTCCATATTCACCTACTTCAAAAACATTTTATTTTTTCAAATAAAATCTATGGAGTTATGTTTTGAAGAGGTTTAACATAGGTACGAGGAGAGGATTAGGATATCCTTTCAGATCCCTAGCACTATTCTTGAAGTTTAGAAAGCTTGTCCATAATGGTCCAAGACATTCAGAATCAGCTTTTTGCCCCTCCTTACACAAAGTATAGTCAGATTATCGTCATGTATCTTCGTGCCTATCACTTCAAAACAACTTTGATGAAGGGTTTTTTTTTTTCACCCATGTTGGTGGATGTAGCTTATAGCTTCAAGATACATTTGTAAAGCCATCATCGCACTCTCATTTACTCCGGTAAGTTTTAAACCGTTGTACATATTGTACACATTCCTTTCATCGTATATACAATAAAAAAATATAAATCAAAGTTTCTTTTTTTCAAATTTTGTTTTACGGTGGTATTCCCTTTTGTTTGTTATAGTAGTGCATTTCTTTCTAAGGGTGAGTAGGTTGTGTAAAACATAGGTAATGGCTTGTGTTTTGTTTTGCTTATGTTGTATTATTCTCGATGAGGGGATGGGGATTCGTACAAAGGTTTCTTTGGGTGCATATTATTACCAAAGCTCCACACAACGCATGTCCCTACACACCAAGACATTTAGAATCTCATATTTTGTCAATCACTAGCAACTTGTTACGTAATAAAATCTCTCTGTTTTTTTTGGCTCCTTCGATTCGGTTTGGCTTGGCTCTCCACCCCCCTTACCCCTCCGTCCATTTATCATCACCAACAATCTTTCTTTCTTTCTTTCTTTCCGCCTATTTAAGTAGCTAGCTTTTGGGAAAAGCCAGCTATTGAGTCTCCTTCTTCTTTGAGTCTATGCTCTAAATATGGTTTGGAAGTTGTTCCGAGTTTTGGACATGGGACATTACCTGACAAAACAAGTTTGCTTATAATATTGGGCTGGGGGGGGGGGCAGCTAAACGCTCTCACGGGGGTCGCATTGGCCACCATTACTTTTGCCCATCACCATTGCTGCCGCTACTTTGTGCCCAATGAACAAAGTCAGGAGAATCTTACGGACTATTGGCTTGACTACTTGGGTGAATCCCCCAGTCGAGCAGGCTAGGGATCAAAACTTCCCCTTCTATAACTGCAATACCTAACCTATGAGTTTGTCATTTGCATTGAACCTCAAGCTTGATATCAAGAATTGTGATGAAGAATTCGAAATTTTCATCACCCTTGAATGACTTCTAATTGTGGGAGCTTCGTAACTTTTGATGAAACAAATCACATTCTTAATCCAACTCACAATTGTTGTTTTACCTCTCGCTGAATTCTTTTGGCAAGCCAAACATATGCTGGTTTAGCTCAGGAAAATGGTTTTGCTCCTGCATGTTTTGCAGAGTTTGATTAGGCTGGCACAAGCCAGAGCAAAGCTGTGCACGTGCAGGAGAAGAGTGTAATGAATATGATCTCACTCACTGCTACTCCATGTTTCGTGATTAGCTGATCATCATGATGATTGGTCCAAGTGGTTTGCTATTAGTAGTCCCCCCACCTGTGTGCAGCGTCAGTTTCAGTTTTATGTGTGGCGGGGTTGCAAAACAATTAAATAATCCAAAAACTTAGATGCGAAAAATGTTTTTGCAGGGGTCACGCTCTCAGCACCGCTCACTCGCTTCCTTCAAAGAAGTAATGCTTAATCACATCTTACTACTTATTGTTGTAGTTGTAGTTATATGTGACTCAAACACTTCCAAGACTTTCCCAGCTGACTAAGATCAGCTCCATTGGCCAATGCATTGTAGCTTTTGAAGAAGAAGTACAGTGAATTTTATGCCTGTTTGGGATAATAATTTGGCCTTTGGGCCAAAATATGTGCATGTTGAATCCTGCATAAATCACTGCAGAATTTTTTTTTAATTTTTTTATTATTTTATTATTATTATTATTAATTTGGCTAGATAACATGATTGCTCCAAGTGGTATTATCTAAGGTAGTCGCTCCCATCTTTTACAGTTCCAAATTTCATATCTACGGGTGGGGTTGAGAAACAATAAATAAATCACCTTGGATGAGAGAAAACAATCTTGGAAGCCCAAATAAGGGGTATGGGTTATGTATTTCAAAAGCATCTCCTCTCTTGTAACATTAAAACGATCTCCATGGAGGTTTTGTTCAAGTTTGCTGATGTGGCATTCAATTACTGGCTCCAACTAGGGAAATTATTGCCCCCATAACCTAACCTAGACTAATTTTTAACCTAGGGAGAAAAAAAAACAGGTAAGTCAGTAGCTCAAATTAACTAAGGATAGAAGGCAACAACCAATGTTTGGCAGGTAGCCGGATTGGGGCCATGGTGAACTAGCACCCATCAGCACACCTGAAGGATGAATGGTAAGTGATCATGAAACAATTTTCCGTTGAGATTCAGTTCCCTAACTAACTGGGTTGCTGGTTTTTTCTACCTACCTACTAACAACTCGCAAGCAGGTTGTTAGTAGGTAGGTAGTAAAAACAGCCTTACTTATGTGTAAACCATCTACGTACCTAGTAGTTACCTATTTTTCTACCTATCTACCTACACACGAGACCTATTTGCCACAGAATTGGGTTACCAAGGGGAAACCAAATATTAACTCAGTTCAGGTTTCTCCACAAACTAAGTAATAACAGGCATCCAGTGGATGGTGTGCTGGTGGGTTCTGGTTCATTGTGGCCCCATATTTTGGTGTGTAGAATTGTAACCTGATTATCAGTTTTATTTATGTATTGAACCAAAATCAATGTATTACAACAAATGGTATCTCTTTACATCAAAAGATTTCACTAGATTTTGAATGAATAGGGACTTGATGAGAATGCAATGAATTCATTACTTTAGTGAACGGGGACTAGTGAACTGCACTCACTTTTTGTAATAATGCATGTTTTTTAAAATAACAACAACTTTAGTTAACAATTGCAGTCCTGGTTTGTAAGTAAGAATTGAATCTAAATTGAGGCTGAACAATTAGAACTGAGTGTTATGGTTTCACAGAACACGACCTGAAACCAGATTCTTAAACTTCTGTTTATGTGTGGAATTGGAATCAAAACCAAGACAATCCCAACTTCTTCAAAAAACCAGAATGAGAGGTTCTTCGTAAAAGCATAGCAGCTAGCTACCAGTGCTGGGCAGGTATTAGGAACTGCCCCTTGGGTATCAGGGCGGTTCTAAGAAAATCAAATACCTGGATCTGATGTAGGAGTAGGGTTTAGGGTTCTCAAATTTTTTAAAGAGTTAAATAATTGCCCTTTAAACAACCTCACCAGTTTTCTTTGCCAGTCCTTTCATGAAACTGGACAGTTCTTCTTTCAGGTTTTTTAAATAACCAGATATGGCGCTTTTTTTTTCTTTCTGATTTTTGCAAATTTAGCTTCCTACAGCCTGTAGCCAGTCTCAAGCTTTAAAAAAAGCCTAGTTTGTAACAGTGGGAGCAGCCTTTTTTCTGTGCAAATTTTCACCAAAATCAGATAAATAATTTTTTTAAATGGAATATTATGTCACAATTTTTCTCATTTTTTCTGAAAAAAATCCTCAAATTTCAAAAAAAACAATTATCTTACGCAAAATGAAAAAATAGCCTCATTTGGACTCTGTTTTTTAGTTTTGTCACAGTTTCTTAACTAATGTTTTTTAGTGTTTAAACATTTAGACAGATTCTAGAAACATGTCACCATTTAAGGCTAAACTTCGCTTGCAATGCTAGCCAATGATGTAACATCTGAAATTTGAAAAATAAATAAATAAATAAATAAACACTCAATAAGACCATTATTTTCTCATCAACAACGTTATACTTCCTTTTTCTTTCTTTTTTTCTTTTCTTTTTTTAGCAGGCCTTCTGCAAAAAGGAAGAAAAAAAAAACAAAACCAAAGTTATACACTAGAGTGCAATGCAGATTCCAGACTAACAAAACAAGTCTAGAAGCTGGTCCTCACCTCCTCTCATTCAAATCAGAAAAGAACAAAGTGGAAGGGACCCACCCACCAGGCTGAATTGCATCAGGCTTATCACTGTTGGATTTACACTATTGTTGGGATTCTTGTCACATGGCCCATGACCAACTGCAAAATTTGAAAATGAAGTTGATTTTTTGGGAGTTTCAATTGCCCAGAAGAAAAATAGCAAAAATAGCCAATTTTCTATATTTGGATATCAGTTGAAGGTTCTATCAAGAAACCCAAAATATAGAAGGATGACCAAAATTTTGACCTTTCATATCTATTTGGTTTATAGCCAGATTTGGTTAAAACCTTCCTATCGATAATCGCCACTTTAGCTACATCACAAAATTCATTAAAAATAAAATTAGTGACCTAAACACACAAAGACTATGCAGCCTTTTTTTTTTCTGGGGAAATTTTGCCAAGAAGGGAAATTTAAAATGTGAAATGTGAAAATTAATTAGCATTCTCAATCAGTAAAAAAATTCTGTATTTGGGTTTTCAATAGATTAGCCAAAAATATAGAAGGGTGTTTAAATTTTTTTTAACTTCCATGTCTCGTTCAGAGCCAAATTTGGCTAAATCTTACTATGGATGATTGTCACTTTTGGCTACATCACAAAATGGACCAAAAATTAAACACTTTTCCTATGTGGAAAACACACCCCTTTGTTGTTTGTTCCAATGACCAAGGAAGGGTGCATTTTGTGTTTTGGAAAGGATTTGTTGGGTCCACATTATGATCCAAGTGATCAAATCATTGAACTTTGGGACGAACTTCAATTCTCTTTTTCTCTTTTTCCCCTTTTAAAGCCAACACCAATTTAAGAACCACCTCATTCACAACAAACTAACTGATAACCTTCTCTCTTCTTGAATAGTAAGGGCAACCATGTGCTAAATAAGGTGATCAGATCACAGATGCATGAGATCTTAATTCCAAACACCCAAATGAATTAAAACCTTTGTGCCCCCCTAGTGTCACGTAGTGTATGTAATGCCATTGACTCACAATGCCCTTCTGGTTACTGTGTCACCTTTCTGAAATGAGCTCTAAATGTGCTTCCCCTCAACTAGGTGTTTTGGATTTTCTTGCACAATAGAGAGCTCATGAAGCTTAAGGGTAGGGTAGAACCCCAGTGTTGGGTGGGTCTCAGTTTTTTCAGAGACCCACCGGGTCCGGGTTTCAGGAGCTTTTGTGATACCCGGCTTGGTTTTTTCTTTTTTTTAATTTGTTTAACAGACCTGGGGAGGTTTTCAAAAACTTTAAACAAAAATTCAGCCAGGTTTCAAAGTGCTGGTTCTCAAACAGTTCATATCAGCCAGTTCTCAAACATGGCTCTTAGACAATGGGTATCAAAAATTCTGTTTATTCAAAACAAAACAAAAATCTACAAAAAATTTAGAAGTTCAAAAGTTCATTTCAATTATTTTTTTCCCAAAAAAAATAAATACATATTACATAAATTATGCAAAAAGTTTACAAGTCCAAAAGTTCATCAAGTTCAAAAGAACCTTCAAAATTTTCTAACTCATCCTCAAAAATCTAAATCCCTTTCAATTAGCTCTATTAAATTGGAAGGTGGTTTACAATCAATTCTAAGGTCATTTGGCTAGTTTTTGTTCACAAATATTAACTTTTCTAAATTTTCCAATTATAAATAACATCTTCTCAAGTTTGTAAATATCCTTGCCAATGAAAAAATCCTTTGAGTCTCAATTTGTTACACAACAATCCCTAGGATTTAGCATACCAAAAAAACAACAATAGGAAACATGGTTTCATGTTTTGCCCACCATTGTAGAGGGCACTTCATATCCTTGGAATCCATTTGGTAACGTTTGAAAATCAACATTTCCTTGGTCATAAGTTCTCTCACTAGTTCACTTAGGTTGGGAGTTTGTTCAAACGTATTTAGATCACAATTTGCATTTGTTGTTTGATCTACACAACCAACTTAGAATTGGTTGTAAATAATGATAACATTTTAAAAGAATAGGATATAATGTTCATTTATGATATTCTTCAACAATATTTACCCCTTCTTCACAACCAATAAACAAAGAAACTAAGCAAAGGCTTTTGACTTTGGGGTCTAGAATTAAACATGGCATGTTATGAATTTTTTTCTCTTCAAATCTTCTTTAAAAAGAAAGGAATGATTCTAAAACACCACAAACCTCCTTAATATTGGTAACAAACAAAGATAATTCAAAAGCAATTTCAAAATCATCATCAATCAAATTTACTTGGGGAGGTAGGTTTATAACTTCTTCCCCAGTTTTTAAACACATGGTAATGGTAGATTGCAATGCATCAAATAGTAACCAATGGCTACTAGACTAGTTCAAAACACATGCACTCACAACATGAGAAAAAAAATATTCAACACTTATTTGAGATATTTGACAAATAAAAAGAGAGTGCACCCTACCATTAATTCTAACAATATTCTACTTGTTGTAACAAAGGATGATAGCATCCTTGAATTTTAAGGCCTCTTGGAACATAATGATTTTACTTGCAAACTTACAACAAGTAATCAAATGTTAAATATCTTTCAAAGCAACACATTTCAATAACCAAAAAATTTAAATAAAAAAAGAAGAAAAATAATTTGTACAAGATTAAAAAATTCATCTTGTCTTCACTGGAATATTCAACTTTCCAGGGAAAATGTTAGAATTTAAACATGCATAAATCCATTAATGTCTACCCTTTCTTGATTTTTTAAACAAAATTATACATTTTCACAAATTTAATTAGGTGGACTTGATATAAACCAAAGGTTTTTGCAAACCTTTTCATCAGTTATAGCATATTGAAATGTTTTTTAAAAAGCATGGCCAAAACAAGTGCCCTAAAAACTTTCATTTAAACCAAAAATTTCACATTTGACAATTGATTTTAAGGCAATTGTCATTAAATTTAAATTTGACCTTTCATTTTTCACATATGCAATAAAACAATTTCTCAACCTCTATTGATCAAACAATTTTGTTAGATTCATAACCAAGGCTTGTCTAATAATTTCTATTACTTCAAACAACCCAATAGTCACTTATTTAAGCTACCAATCAAAACCTAAAAACTTAATCACTAGGGCAAAAATATCATGTGTTCCCTTAAACATCCAAAACTTGATATTGTAGATATATAGTCTCCCAATTCTGGTAAAACATATACTTGTTTTGTTTTCTCCACCAATTTAAGTAATATTTCATTATTTTTTTGTTTTCTAGAAAGGAAGACAACTTGAAGACATAGATATAAAATTAAATGTTTCAATCAAACATTTTCCACAAACTGCAAAGGTAGTTGATTTTATAATTGAGAAACCTAAGTCTTGCAAAAACTCTTTATATTGTTTGTTATTATTTTTAAAAGGATCCTTGACCAAAATAAATAAATAAATAAATATTACACTTCTTGCAACATTTTATCTTTAGTTGGTTATTTCTTTAAAAGTTCTTTTACTACAACATTTACTTCTTCCTCAATTTTTTTGTCAATTGTTGCATGATCACTATCCACATGTTTTTTCATAGTTGTTATACCATATGGTTTATAATATGTTATTAATTTTATTTTCCTTTAATGTTCGGATTAAGAGCATGCACATGACTAACATAACAAAAAAAAATCTCATGACTTGAATATTTCCAAGATCAATTTCTTTATCATCATTTACACAATAAAAGGCCCAACAAATTTTAACCTCTCAATATTTTTCTTTGAACACATGTAATATTTCAACCTATTTCTTTCCATTTCATTAGGAACCTATCTTTCTTCATTAGCATATCTTGTTGTGCTTTATTTTATTTGAAAGCTAGTTCATCAAAATTTTCATTTTCCATATTACATTCATTTAGACCTTCATTTTCATCATCAATTTTCATCACATTTTCATTTTGACTTGATTAAATTTCTTCAAAAAATTTAGAAAAATTGGTGGAAATTTATAAATAAATAAATAAATTACCACAATTATGGGTATTGATTTTAATTATTTAATATACCCAGTTTTTTTTTAAATGCAAACAAAATACAACAACTAAGGCAATATTAGTAATATACCCACCAAACATCAAACAAAAAATACAATTGACGCAATTACAAGAAATTACAAGATTATTGAAGGATTATCAAATGATTATTGAAGTAGAAGATGTGTTAAAAAGAAAGTTTCAAAATTTTCATGTGAATTTTTTTTTGCAAGTGCCTACTTATTCTTACTCATGACAAAATATATACAATATGTTTAATTTTATTTTTTAAAAACTGAAAACACACATTTCAATACAACGGAAATGAGAAAACTTAATTAATAAACTAGCATTTCAGAAAAATAAAATGAAACAAAAAGAAATTTAAATATCTTCAATGTGTAATCAAAAAAAAAACTTTCAATTTCCAACTTGCACACTTGCAAAGAAAAGGTAGGAAGGAAATACTAGTGTAGAAACCAACGAGCACCAACAGAGCACAACAAGGAGCAAACAAAGAACAACAGAACATAGCAAAGAGCACCAACGAACATTAGGGTCAAAAAAATACCTAATGTGAGGCATCAATGAGGACCAACAAACCTCAAGAAGAAACATTGACAAGCACCAACAAAGCACAACAAAAAACATTGATGAGCACTAGCAAACCTCAACAAAAACACCAACAAAGCACAACACAAACACTTATGCATCGATGAACACCAACAAATAACAAATTTTAACAAGGAACATCAATGAACACCAACAAAACATAATGAGGAACACCTACATGTTGATGAACACCACCATACAATAGACTTCAACAAGGAACACTAACGAACACCAACAAATCATAGTGAAGAACCCCAAAGTGCCAATGAGCACCAACAAACCATAGCAAAGAGCATTGGCAAACACCAACAAAGGACCATGGAGTGCCAACAAACATCAACAGAACATTAAGGGGCACCGATGAGCACCAATAAAACACCAAGGAGCACCAATGAACACTAACATAATGCAACAAGGAGCTTTAACAATAACCAATAGAGTGTAACAAGGAGCCTTGACAAACACCAACAAACCACAACAATGAGCATCAATAAGCACCACTAGAACACAACAAGGATGTCAACAAGCAGAAATAAAGCAAGGAGACAAAGCTTCTTAGAATACCAATAGAACACAAGTTAATGTTAATCACTACAATGACTAAGCAAGAAAAAAACAACTTAAGCTTTAAGCATGTTTTGGAGCTACTAATCACCTTGCTTGATATGGAGAATGAAAAAGGAAAAGGGAAAAAAAGGGCGATTTTGCCTTTGCAACACCATTGGAAACCTATGATTTATTTTATTTTTAAAACCCTACCTACCACTACCAACTCCCACAATAAATGACACTTATTGACTCCTAACACCTTGACCCTACTAACTTTTGATATGTTAATAAGGTTTTTTTTTTAATTGTAAAGTGAAACGGTTTCAAAAATGTAGATCTCAGCCCAAGAAAACCTCTAAATAGGTTGCAAAAAGGGAATTCAAGATGAGAACTAGCTTGAAACCCTAACCGGTTCTCACCTTTTTTCTAAAACCCACCCCACGCTAGTAAAAACCTGCGGGGGGGGTGGGTGGGATTACCAAAATAAGGTGCCTATCACAAGTCCTTCCTTATGAAGATTTCCCCCACCCATGGCATTTACCCATCATAAAGGAAAAATGAACATTTTCATGAATTTAATGAAATGTAGATCCCGAAGCATATGAGTATGGTTCTTACACCTACTCTTCAAAAGTGGGAAGGAATTTACATTTGTAATGCATCACTCACACATGTTGATAATGCCATTAGTAATGCCCATGATAATTATCATAATTCACACTAATGAACATGGAGTCTATAAATTGTTTACATGGCATGCATACATGGCACTTTTATTTATGTTGTTACACTATGAGAAAAAGGGGTGTTTTATAATTGGCCTTAATCTCAATTTTTGAGTTGCATCGGACATTTGCAACTCATTGTATTTACATGGCATCAATGTTAATGGACAAGTTGCATGAATTGTAGAGTTGCAACTCACCATATGTATGGTGCAAATCATTACAATTCAATTGCAACTTTGTCAAAACAATTCATTTCAATTACTATGCAACTCCATTGTAATTACACCCATGATGTCATGTTGACATCATTAATTATCATCCATCTATCAAAATTTAACATGTGATGTCAAGGACATGAAGATCCACAAAAACAAAGGCTAAAAGAAAGGTTTATGTCTAACTTTCAAACAAGGCACAAGATAAGATTATGCAAATTGAAAACAAGAACACAAGAACTAAGAACAAAAACACAATATGTGCAAAACAAACTTGAAAATGTATTTTTACTATGTTAACATATGCAAACATAAACATGAAAAGAAAAGAAAATGACAAGGTTATGGTGCAAGATTGTGCTTAAAATTGGTGTTGAACAAACTGAAAGAAATTAGGGGTCCCATTTTTATTTATACCCTTTTGGGAACCTAGCTCAAGGAAGCTTGTATGTGTGCATTGAGCCCTAATTGAAAGTCAACTATGAGTTAATTGAAACTTAATTAAAAGTGAACTAAAAATTAATTATGATTTAATTATGAATTAATTAAGACTTAACTATCAATTAACCTTGAATTAATTAGAACTTAATTGGGACTTAACTAAGATTTAACTAAAATTAATTAAAAATCAACTAGAAGTGAACTATGAATTAAGTGAAACTGAATTAAAAATTAACTAGAAGTTAACTAAGAATGAACTGAAATTAAATTAAAAATTAGGTACATGGATGAACACTCAAATGAATGAATTCCATGGCATTGGCATCCATGACATTTGGCACTATGAATAATTTTAGACATAAAATTTATATTCTTTTCAAAATATTGATTTCCATCATCCATTATGATTATTAATGATGGTTTGAAATTGTGACACATCGCACAATAATTTTTTTTGCCACATGGCATATTAATTATTATGGAATAAACTAAAATAAATTAAAAATTATGTAAATAATTAGGTAGGTCGTACATAACTATAGGTAGGTAGGTTGATAAATCTTAGGACCTACATACTTACATATTTACTTACGACCTAATTACCTACCTACATAAGTAGGTACAAAAATAAGACCTACTTACTTACTTATTTACTTAAATAAGTACATAAGATCTTAAGTTTAAATAAATAGGAAAGCACAAGATTAAATGAAGTAAAGAATAGCCATGGTTTTTTTTAAAATTTTATGTTTTCCCTTTAAAGTTAAGTTTTTTTGAACTCATCCCAAAATGGTAAATGTATTTTAATGTGAAAACATAGAAAAAAAGTCTTCTTCATATAATTTGTAACATTGGATTCAAAGAAAAAACATATTGGTTACATCTTTTGATTGTTCCGTAGTTGCAAATTGAGTTGCAACTATAGAAAGATTTTTCCACATGTTTTATGCTTGTTTTTCATTATGTAACTTATACAATTAAATTAATGATTATATGATAATTAGATATGTGAATTAATTATTTTAATTAATTCATTAATGACCTAATTATATAAATTAATTATTCTACTTCAAATAATTAGTTATTAATAATTAGTTAAATTAATTATTAATTATTGAAAAATAATTAATTACTAAATACAATATTAAAAATGAATTTGGGTTGAAAACATGAAAATATAAATAGTCATATCCATATGTACATTGAATTGAATTTTTAATATAATATACACATTGTTTTTAATTTCACATCTAAATTAATTATATGTATCCAAATATTTAATTAGATAATGAATTTAGATAATTAATGATTTGGTAATTATTTATGAATTAATCATTATTTTAAATAATCGATCTAATTCATTATGAAATATCCCCAACTTGGACAAATATTTATTTAATTATTAGTTAATGAATAATTATATTTTTATTTAATGTAAAATAAATATATGAATTACACTTATTTATTTATATTAATAGTCAGTTATTTAGTATAATCAATAAGTTCATAATAAGTAAGCGTATTAAACATAATTAATATTTAATAATCAAATTATTGAAACAATATTTTTTATAAAACATTACATATGAATATGTATCTTTATTAAATTATAAGTAGTTGCATATAGTCATAACATAGTTAAATAATAATACTTTACTAGTGGCGCATTAGTGACTGTACTAATTGTATTACTAGGAATCATAGTCAAAAATTAGTTACAAATGTATTCCATAAGGGATGGTGGAAATGTGAACACGTGACATGATTGCATATATGTACATTGTACATTAATTGCAACATAGTTGTTGCTTTAATGACGCATTTACAATAGTTCTAAATTAGTTGCCACATGAAACTACAAATGCAACTCCTAGAAAAATCAAACATGGTTAACTACATATGTATGTATGATGTATATAAATTATCATATAAAAAACCCGTTTTCAACTCACTTGCAAATATAATACAACTAATTGATTTTTTGACGTGACAATTTATTTATTAATACCCCACATTTATTTAAGGATAATTGCACAATAGTTGTACATGAGTTGTTTTTTGAACTTTAGTTGCAAAGTAATGTGGTTTCAACAAATGGGATTTTTCATAGTGTTATTAACAATGGTAACATTGTGGTAAGTTATTTGAGGATCATAAAAATCTCTTAAAAATGAAAATTCAATGTCCTATTGACATCACCAACCAAGGCACATAAAATAACAACAAGTGTTAAGTTGAATCATCATGAAGTTTTGCATTTGCATCAGTTGCATTGTCTTTCCATCATTCTTGCAAAAAAACAACACATGAACTATTAGTGATGAACAAATTTGTTACATTTGTAAGGAATTCATTTAGGTTATAGGAAAAAGTTTAAAGGATCATCAAGAGTTTGAAATTAAACATTTGACAAAGGTAGAAAATTTAGAAACAACATGAAGTTTTTGCATTCATCAAATGCAGGCATTGTGAATGCAAGCCCAAAATCTTTGGATTGAGCATGGTAGAATGTTTAGTGTTTTAGGAAATGAAAAAAAAAATTACAAATCAAATAAGTTTTTTCCTCAAAAGTAATATTTGAACTTTTCATTTTGAATTTGAGATCTCCTAACTGCAACAAAGGATTCTTGTGAATTTTGAGATAGTATTAGATTAATACCTAGAACATCTTTTCACAAAATTTCAACATCATTGAATTTCCTATTGGAAAAATATAATTGTTAGAGATAGAAATGGTCTATTGGTGATCCAATTTAGATTTAGTAACTTTGGGGATGGATGTTCCAATTATCATCATAATGCGGAGTTTGGAACTTGGTGAGCATAAACGTTTAATCATTAGTTTTCCAACAAGCCTATGTTTATTTACAAAAAATGTGAATAATTTAACACACCCTTCTTCAAGGCCTATAAAGATTTCACAATAGGTTCAAGGTGAACTGTGTTTTAGTGATTGACTAATGTGGCTTGTGCCATTGGCCCAAGTGTTACCACATCTTCAGCTATTTTTTCCTTCCAAAACCTAGTTTTTTTGGAATTTATTTGAATTTTTAGTGGAATTTTTTAAAAAATCAATACCTCCCACATTTTGAATCCAAATTTTACCAAATAAATTTTATTGAATCTTGCTCATCAAGATCTTTCTAAAACACAGAAGGCACATTCCAATTCCTCTGAAATTTTTAGCTACAATTTAATTTAATTTTCAGTGAAAAAATCGTTCATTATTCAAAAAGCTTTTGCACCACAAGTCCAAACATCATGGAACTAAGCCCATGCACCCCACCTCATCAAGAGCTTTCTAAAGACACCAACAACATGATCTAGAGCATTTCGGTTTGGTGGATCTCATAACTACAAAACAAACTACCTTTTGTCATAGATAGATATTACAATCAGTCATTAGGTTATGCTTGTAATTTAATGAATTTGATAAGAAGGTAGAGAACATGCATTCACAATGATATGAACAAAAAATGTCACAAAAATTATATAAATTTAATCAAGGCCAAGGAGGATTTCATTGATTTGCAACATGTGAAAAATCAAATTGAATTCATTTATTTTCAATGAACATCAACTCCATTTCACCCATCCAAATCCAACAAGCATAGGCTTGTTGGAAAGTTTAATGACTAGACGCTTATGTTCTCCAAGTTCAAAATTCTACACTATAGTGATGATTGGAATGTCCACCCCCAAAGTTACTAAATCTTAACTAGACCCCCTCTACTTTAAACAACTATATCTTTTCAACAAGAAGTTCAATGCAGCTGAAATTTTGTGAAAAGATGCTCTAAGTACTAAGCAAACATAATCTCAAATTTCACAAGCATCCATTATTACGATTAAGAGATCTTGATTTCAAAATGAAAAGTTTAGAGATTCCTTTCAAGGAAAGAAAACTATTTTATCCACGTAGTGTTTATTCTCATATTCTAAAACACTAAACATTCTACCATCCTTGGTCTAACACCTCTTTTGGAGCAAATCCTCTCCAAATCATAAGTCACTATCCTAAACAAGAGTGTGAGAAAATGAGAGAGAAGGGGAGCCTCACACAAGACCCATCTCATGGTGTTTCCTTTCCTTGGCCAATGAATATGAAGGGAAATCTTTATTTGCCAAGTCTCCACCAATCAACTATCTTGTTAGCTCAATAAGCCAATGAACTTGATGATAAAATCTATCCTATTTTGTTCCCCTCCAATCATTGTGAGATGAGAATCCCTCCATCCGACCGAATTCAAAATCCCACCTTTTTCTTCATTTTGAATGCAACCCTTAGGATGAAACTCTTTTTTCATCTATGTAAAACCTCCCCCTTTTCCATCTTAGGTCATCCAAAGTAACTACCCTTAGGATAGTTTTTAACCAATAACAAAATATGATGATTTTCTTTCTTTCTTCATTAGGTCCATGTGGGGATTATTCAACACCCATTTAATTCAAATGTGTTATTCATTCATCTCGTGCATATTCCTACTATTTCCAATGTACTACTTATTTATGAAATATATAATCAAGTTAAGAGATAGGTAGAGTCTCCTACCACAAGACTTTCATCCCACCCAATCAATTGTTAAACCTAGGGTTTTTATCGCTTTTGTTGAGAAGGCATTTTTCTTGGTTAATACCATTGTTGCAATTGTTAAATCAAACCTCCTAACTTTAATCACAATTATATTTAAAGGCACATGATTTCATGGAATAATTAGTTTACTAGCACGGCAAGAAATTTTGGAAGGTGTGAACCTAGACTTACACCATTGAATGACATAAAACATGAATTGCCTCATGACTTGAATTTGATGCAATTGGCCAAGCATGAAAAAATGGCTAGAAGAAAAACATGCCCTCGCTAGAATTTGGGCACATCACCAAACTATGGCATCAAAAGTTGGGTGCTAATGCATAATCCTTCGTGTTGGTGTCAAATTTGTTGTAAATGAAAATCCAAAGTTTTTACACAAAGGTGTCTAATGAAGGGATGAAGTTGTTTTTATAATGTGGTCTGTAAGATATGGATCAAGCCACTATCGATGGTTATGTGGCCCATTATTCCAGATTTTAGTTGATCACAAAGCGAAACTATTCACACAATTATTCATCGTATTTTGGAGTTCTTGCATATAAAATGAATATATGTTATGCTATGGTCTAAGGGGCATGATGGTTGTGCCATTTTATCCCTTTGTAATAACAAGCAAAAAAAACACATGTTACCAATATTGTTTGAGCATTTTATCCAACTATGACCTCACGTTGTACTTATGGATTATTAATAAACCTCTTTTTAATTTCCCTTCAAAGCTTGTGCCATCTTGATGATGATTCATAGAACTAACTCAACTATTAATTCTCTAGTGTTGCATATCATGCCCAGAACATGCCTATGTCTTAATTTTTATGTTTCAACTATATCAAAAGGCTTGGACCATTGGAACTCTACTTCAAAATGCTAACAATAAGGATTAATACCCATGAACATACATAGTATCATAATGTTCAACTTTCTTGATAAATGACCTAGGTAATAATTAAAATTTGTTTCATTGATTCAAGATTTGATTAGGTTTGGATAATGCGGACATGTGTGAATTAACTCATAAACTTAAAGATGCGAAATGATGGAATACCCTCCACCCAATTCTATGGTTAAGGTTATCCAACTTCTAAAATTTCTCAATTAACAAATGTTGAATTAATAAGCTTTGACCAACTTGGGAAACTTATATGAATTAAAATTTCCTAAATGCAATCTTTACCTATCCTAAACTATTAATAATTGAAAGAAGAACCAATAATGGGGCCTTAAATCTACACCTTAATGGGTGTTCTTACATCTACACCTTAAAAATGGGAAAGAACTTACATTTGTAATGTGTCATTCACACATATTGATAATGTCGTTCATAGTGCCCATGATAACTATCACAATCCACACTAATGCACATGGAGTCTATAAATTAACTACATGGCACCTCTATTCATGTGGTAATGGTAACAATATGGTAGGTTATTTGAAGATCATAAAAAATCTCTCAAAAATGAAAATTCAAGGTCCTATTGACATCACTAATTTATCAACTTTGAACCAAAGCACATAAACTAACAACAATTGTTAAGCTATCAAATCATCACAAAGTTTTACATTTGCATTAGTTGCATTGTCTTTCCATCATTCTTGCAAAGAAACAAACACATAAACTATTAGTGATGAGCAAATTTGTTGCATCTATAGGCAATGCATTGATGTTTAGGCTAGAAGCAAAAAGTAAAGGATCATCCAGAGTTAGATATCAAACACTTGACAGAGGTAGGAAAATTGAGAACATGAAGTTTTTGCATTTATAAAATGCAAGCATCATGAATTCAAGCCCAAAAGGAGTGGTAAATCTTTAAATGCACATTCTGCCTATGGTGTAATGACGTGACAAGATCACTAAATTGTCATAGAAGGTAATTCATACCAACGTGCCAACAAACATGAAAATTTGCAAGGATAAATGGACTGGACTTAATTATAATTACAAGAAACTTTCAAATTACCAAAAGGGAATAAAGAATCACATATCCTTCTAAGAATTGACTATGAAAAAACATGATGAACCTCACTTACCTTATCAATTCAATAGAAAAAACTATAAACAATATATGTGTTTCAAGAGGAGTGAGTTGTAATTAAATACACCAATTCGTGTGAAGGCCTTGCAAACTAAAGGTGATGCCTATTACCCTGCACCAATACCAAAATCTTATATATAAATAATCTACAATCCTAATTTTTTCATGTAAAATCTCCTAGGTGATGAACATCCAATTCCATAATAATACAATGCAACACAACAAAAAAAAGCCAATTTTGTGAACCTTGATGAATTTAGTGTCAATCTTCAACACATCCCTTATGTGGTAAACCCTTTTAACACTCCAATTGCATTTGTTATGCATGCATAACACCCAAGAACATTGATTGCACCATAAACACATTTGGAAATACACTTAGAAGCATGGGCATTAAATGCATTTTCACCTAATATTGAAATTATGAACAAGAACAACAAAAAAATTGTCAAGAAGCCATGGACGAATAAACCTTACACAATTGTAAATCGAAAAGTGCCACACGAAAGTCCATATGAATAAGCTAACATATCTCAAGGAAAAAGACCCAAAAAATTCAAGATTAAGAACATCATGGTAATAATTCTTTCTAATCTTAATAAAACAATGTCCCATCCCTTCATTTTTGACGAAACTCAATTGCCAACACCTATCAATCTTGATTCAAATTCCTTAAAGGTGAAAATGTAAAAGTTGCTACTACAATAGAATTAATACCAAAATTACCTTGAAGATAGATTCAACTCTTCAAATGCCATGTTCAACTTGAAGGATATGTTCAAATGGTACAAATGTGAAAGTTGTTGGAACAAAATTGACCATAGCAAAAATAGTTGATGACAATCACATGACAATGAAAATACCTACTAAAGGCAAATTCCAGTTTAGATTCAAGAATTTCAAATGTATTTGTCATCAATGCAAAGTCCAATTCATAATGTTCAATATCCTCTCCTTTTATTGCCAAGGTATTGTTCAATAATGGTTTTCTAATATATTCCTAAAATCTTTGTGCCCTACAATTTTGGTTCAACTTCATTCTCAATAGTTTGTCCTATGTAAAAACATTTACATTACCTTCTCTTCCATGATTCTACCAAGAACATCATGAACATTAACTACGTTTCAAGTTCCAATTAGATCATTGAGGTTTCAAAGTCAAGATCCAAATACCTCCAAGAATCATATTGCAAAGTATGCAACAACAAACCATCATGACAAGTAGAAAGATGTGAAAGTTTGTTTTTTACAACAATTATCTAAAGATTTTCTTCCAATTTCCAAATGAATTTTGGAACACATTTTTACTTCAACTCAATTGATTGTTGTAAAGTGTTTCAAGTATGGTATAGTGTTCATTCTCGACTTTTCTTGTGAGGACTCGTCAAAAAGGTAACCTTTGTCCTCAAGAATGTAAGGCTAGATATTTTTTTCACCTTGATTCAATCAAAACAATTTGTTGTTAAAAACACTTTTTACAAGCTTGAAATTCATCAAATGTAAGCACCATTCATTCAATCAAGCTTACTCACAAATACCTTTATGAATTTCTTTCAATATTCAACAAATATAGTTACAATTGCATGTGCATGTTATAAGACTTGAAAGAAAATTAATCTCTTGTTTTCTCTTTGGGTTTATGAATGTGTATTTGTGTCATGTCTATATAAGCATGATGGGCAAATGGAAGACCACAAAAGCATTTGAAACCTACCATCACCTTTACAATCCACATAATTGTAACATTGCTAGAAAAGAATTGAAAATCTAATAGTGTTGACCAATAAACCAATTACACCCTTTACCAAACTTACAATGACTCAAGGGTTTGCTTGACCTAAATTTATTGTTATTGACAAAAAAATATTTCTAAATTTTTAAAAGTTTAGAATTGTTTTTGCCAAGTAACATCCTCCTCCTTCCTATTTGGAATTATGTCCTCATAATTTGTATCAAATAATTAATCCTAATGTAGGCAATTTGCATGTGATTTTTCCAATATGACTAATGATACTTTAGTCGTGATGACCAATCACAAAACCTCATTTTTATTGTAATATTTATATTGCAAAATAAACAACTTTTATAAAAATTGGTATCACATTGCCTAATAATGGCCTGAAATTCAATTTGATAAAAGGTTTATTATTTTCTTCTTGAGCTTGTAAAGGCTTTAAAATTTTATTTTATTACAATCATTGGGTTTTCCCTCACTAGATTTCAAAAAAACGAAGGCAAGTAAGTCAACTTTGAAATCATGAAAGGTTGTTTGTTAAGTTTAGTTGCATCGCTAATAAAGGTAATCATTTTCTTAGTAGGCTTCCATTAGGTCCTAAAAATGATTTGTAACTTTCTTTTGAATGGAATCAAAACTTGTTCATGTTGTTTAAATCAAATCTATTTTTTCTTCTTTAAAAATAAAAATTATGAAAACTACAATGTATCATCATGTTCAATAGCAATGTGTGGTAAGCACACATTTGATTGTGCACCACATATATTATATCGAAAATTTGTTTATTAATTGTGAAAAAACATTGTGTAAAATTGACAATTCCTTTGGAAGTAAGGTACATGTCCTTATTTACTTAGAGTTTCAATCTGTTAACATTGACAATCCCCCACTTGAATTCATCATTAAACTTTGTTTCAACCTCAACAATATGTTGTTATTGAATTGATATTGCAAACTCCTATATTCAAAGTTTCCCCTAAATTAGTTTCCACGAGTTCTATTTTGGTATGGTCTTGAAAGTGATGGTCCTCTTGTGGGCCTCAAACTCCTTGGTGAATTGCATCTCCAATTGTTCATTGATTTGTTGCACGGCTTGCATTTCCTTTTAAAGCTTGTCAACCTAGTTCTTGGACTTCTTTAAAACCTTTGTCTTTTTAGTAACCTTCACTTTAAGTTGAGGAAACTTGCCTTCATAAAACACCACATGTTGAATGGCAATGTGGTGGTTCATGGCATCCACTTGCAAGTGTATATTATTGACATGAAAAAAATCAGCCTTAAATTGTAGCTTACGCATTTGTTCAAGTGTTTGCTTTTGGACATTTTATATAATCTTGCTTGTAATTTAGTAACTTGTATCTTGACAACTTGTCAAGCTTCAATGATTATTCTATGCTTAAACTTTTGAAAATCATAACTATCTACCATTTTTCTAGAGCCCCACTATGATGGTGCATTTGGCTCAAGGAGTAAACCAATCCCTTAACATCAAATAAGAGTTCATTCGATCAACACTAATCCTTTCAAATTTCTATTCAAAAATATTGGATGAAATCTAAACATTGAGAAGGTAGTGGGTAGGACAAGAGAAGTGTTTGTTGAAGTGCATATTACTAAAAGAATCTTTTCGATGGCGACTATAGAATATATTCCAAATTCTTTGTAAAGGTCAAATAATTTTATGTTTGAAAACAAATCAACCTATAAGGGGGTACAATGTTGAGCAATAGAAGGAATACTGGATCTTGAACTAGGTGGCCCCATTTTAATAGGATTTGGAGATCATGTTTTTTATTTCTTGTGTTTTGCATTCCTCATAATGTTGATTTGTTTTGGTTCCTTCCTTTCGAACTTTTTCCTCAACTTGTTCATGCTCTTAAGTTTATGTTTCCTAAGTAGTGGTCATCAATATTTGGGTTGGATCTTTGGTCATTGAAACTAATGCCAAAGTATTATCTTGACCACTTGAGCATGTCCAAATTTAGTATTTTATTTTGCCCATTAATTGTGAATCTCCTTCAAGATTTGAAGACTAATTTACATGTTTTCCCTTGAATGCATGGCAAATGTACCCCATTAGTTTTTTAGTAAGTAAGTGACTCAAAATTTAAACCCAAAAACGTGCATCAATTTTTTAATTCACAATGGCGAGGTGCCAATAGGAAAAAATTCAGAATCTTTCCCTCTCATGGTAGGAGTCTTTATTTACAATGGTTACCTAATCTTTATTAATCCATTTCTCCCAATTTAGCTTCAAACATGTCTTTAGGTTGGACTTTCACATCTTCAACATCAAAAAAACAATTTGTTTGGCAATGATTGTCTCCTTACACACTACAATTCGGATTACTTCAAATTTATTAATGGATTTTGTTGATGAATTTGAGCACCAATGTCAGCTGAATTCTTCCCATGTGCACCATTCAACACATGTAACGAAAACTTGTTATGCCCATTTAATATCTACAATATCCACCCAACTTTTCCATGTTGTTAGTTCTCTACACAACAATGATGTTGTTGATATTGTCTTCCCCTTTTTATCTTCCTTTTTGATTAGTAGTTTCTTCTTTGACTCACTCAAAACACCTTCATTTTCTTATGCACTACCAAAAGTTTGTTATCAATATGATCTTGCAAATACTTTTTCATTCTTTTGACATCTTCCCAATTAATCATCTTTTCTTTTCTAAAAAGTTGTAACACTTTACAACTAACAAGAAAACAAGAAAACAATAAATAATATGAGGAATGGGAAAAAATTCCTTGGTATTTATTTCCTCCACTCCAAGGGTCATTTTGGCAAAGGATGTGGTAACATATATGCATAACTAACATGTCATGTTCTTTGGATGTGAAAACAACATCCTTGGATACCATGCTCATTATTGATCATTGCTTCTTACAATGTTCCATCATTCTTTAAACATGTTATGTATCAAATATCAATATTTCCTGCATCCATCTTTCATAAAGTACTTTTACCAAAAATAATTCAATGTCATAATTGTGCCTATTGTACCATTGATACTTGCATCTAGATTTCTTTAGATATTCTTGCTAGATGTACTGACTCAATATTCTTCAATAATATTTTCTTAATTCTAACAAAAGTTCAATATATAATCTTTTTTCAATAAACCATCTATTGAAACCTTTTCATTGTTCAAATAGAGTAAATCTAAGGTGTTGCCTTTTGTTTTTCATCTATCATGCTAATCTTTCCCCCTCTTTGGAGTTGCTAATTGTTTGGGAGCTACATTTAAAACTCGGTAAGGCTTGATTGTGTTGATGTTAACTAAAATGTGATTGGGTTCAAACTTATCTATGATCACTAATAAAATAACTTAATGTTTGATAGGTAATATTGCATTTTGTAAAGGCCAAATCATTGTTTTCTGAATTTCCCCATATGAAACTTTTTGCTTTTGGATCAAAATATGGTTGGGGTACCAAAAAGGACCATCTCCTTTTATATCCAGTGGACCCCTTCATTTGAACAAGTTATAACTTAATGGCACGTCCATATTGAAAGTTTGATTTTTTTCATGGATGAAAACATTATTAAGGTATTATTATATGCATAACGTGCCAAATTTGAGCAAGTTCTAAGATTCTAGCTACCAAGTATTGGAAAACAATATATGATTTTGTCTATTGAGGAAAAAAAAAGGTTCAAGGATTCCTAAAGAATGTCTAAACAATTTTTTTGGCTCAAAATTCTTATCACAAACGCTTTAGATACTAATGTACGTAAAATGTATGAGTGTGACAAAACCAATTGCCCTATTGTAATGTAAAAAACTTTCACAAAATGAAAATTATGGAAATTTGGGCCATTGATAAAACATGGCCACATTGGATAAATTTTACTATTCTCATTTTCATAAGTGAAAAAAATAGATATTTTAGATGCCTATAATTTTTTTTGAACAAATTTATTTCATTTGACACGACAAAAAAAATGGAGATGTAAGACAAGTCATAGGAAAAGTGAAGAAAAAGGTGAATTTGAAAGTCTTAAGAATGAGTCCTTAGTGCTTCAAAGAGGGTAACCGATCATGCTTGGACCCTTTTGGGAAACCAAAATACATACTCTCCTAATGTGGTGTCTACCAATAAATGTCTTCCTTTTCATCCCTTATGCATTTCATTTATAATCATTTGAATATCTTTTGGTTGTAAACATTTTTTCATAATTTGATCATGCCCTGTTCAATAGAATTACCCCTCCACTAAGGTAAAAGGTATAACATTTCAAACCAATTTCTATTTTTGTTCAATAATGAAATGTGCATGAATTTTGCAAAATGCAAGTAATCAAACACCTTTTACATCCATATTGGATGTAGAATAAAAAATGATGCATTAGCAATGTGGTTTGGTATTCTCAAATCTTTAGTAAAATTCAATAGTGAAATTTTTTTTCTACCAAATGAAATCCCATAGGTTTGTAAATTATTGGGAAATTGTGTTCCAAAAATCAACAACCAATGAACAATTCATCCTAACTTGTCTGGCTTGCAAATTAGGTAAACCATCATTAAAACAAAAATTTGTTTCCTAATATCAAAATATCAAAATTTGTGTAAAACATAGACCATCACTAGTGCTTCCTTTTCAATAGTTGTGTATTTCATTTGACATTGTTAAGAAATTTCAATGGACAATTATTGACAAATTACATTAACTATTGATATTACATGCTAGCATTGTTTCTATAACAAGATTAGAGGCATTAATATGCACATTGAATTTTAGATCCCAATGAAATGCAATCAAAATTGGTCCATCCATGTACCAAATTTTGATCATTTCTCAAGGCTCTTGGCATTCAATAGTCCACTTTGCCTTGGATTTGAGCATGAGTTTGAGTTAATGTCATGATAACCAAAAAATGCTCAATGAAACATTGATAAAACTAAAACATTTTGTTGAATACCTAATTAATGTCCCTAGGATTTTTTAATGGTGGCATTTCCACAATTATTGTAATCTTCTTAAGGTCTAGTGGTTTTCTATTTTTGGAAGTAATATAGCCCAAAATGCTTGAAGAGTAAATTAAAAACATGCATTTTTTCAAATTTAAGTTGGTACCAAATTCTTAGAATTTGTTGAAGCAACGTTGAAGCTTTAGTAAATGTGTTTCAATGTCACAAAAACACTAAAATCATCCATAAATAATTTCATGAAATTATCAAGGCATTCCTTGAAGGAAATACTAACAACTTTTTGATATGTTGGTGGAATGTTTTTCAAACTAAATCACTTAATAGTCCAAACAAAAGTTCCCAATCTATAATGAAATTGTTTTGTACATATGTCAAGGGGCTGTCATAATATGATGGTAGCTTGAAATCTATTTAGAAAAAATAGATTTCATGGATACTATTGCATCTAGTACTTCTTCAATAAAAAGAGGAGGGTATAAATTTTTTTTTGTAACAAATTGAGCTTGTGAAAATTTGATGCAAATTCTTATATATATATATATTTTGATACCATCATAATTGGAGATAACCCATTAATTTGGTCTAATGGTCAAATGAATCATGCAAGCAAAAATTTGTCCAAATTTTATTTGACAACAATAATGTAATTAAAATTCATTCATTACCTAACTTGATGACCTCAAAGAATGGAAATACCCAACTCAATTTGATGTTGAACAATTTGGGTTGGAATCCCTTTGAAATTTTAGTAACTCCATGTAGACATGTCTTTATATTCCTTCAGAAGTTGTTTGACATCTGTAGTTAATGTTGAATCTAGTTTGATGTTAGTGTTGATTTTGACAATTTGTGGAGTTTTTGGCATTTGTAAATTCAAATTTTGAACTTGTTCCTCCTTTTGTAACATCCAATGAAACATCTATGAATCTTATACTTGAATTCTTATGGGAATTGCATTTACCAAAATGGATCCTTTAGTATGCTAAAATTTCTCTTTGAGTTTAGTAGTACCAAAACTAAAAGACTTAGGTGTAGAGTCCAAAGGCAATTTGATTGTTCCAATGGAGAATGGATTAAGTTCTACAACAAAAAAAACATCTTCCTTATTGATAATCCCATTGACAAAATCATGGCACAATAACACTTCATGTTTTATGGTTCCATCCAATCTTTTAGTGACAACAATGCTTATGATTATGCCTTTGTCTTCATTGGTGATTAAGTTGGTTCCCCAATCATGGGAAACTTTGGCATCTCTTAACTAAGGTCTATCTAACAAGATGGAATAATTGGCATCTAGAACATTGTTCTTCATGATTACAAAGGTAACTACACAAAGAATTCCATGGATGTGAATAATGAGATTCCTAAATAAGCCTATAGGTTTAGGAATGGTTTTGATCTACAATTTTAAGATTGTAGGGGGCTAGTTTGAATTTGGTAATCCTAGTTTTTTTAAAAACTATATGGTAATGATGTTGACCCCAAAACCTCCATCTAGTAGGACATCTTTTATGATTTTTTTCCAATTTAAACTTGTATGATTGGCGGCATATGTGGATCTACAACTACCAAAGCTACCATACTATTAGCTAGAGAAGTTTCATGAATTTATGTGGGAGAAAGTTTCGGAAAAAAAACTATTTGAAGTCTAGAACAAGATTGAAAGTTGCCCTAAGGTCAAAATGAACTTGCTTTCCACGAGTTGCTTCCCAATTTTCTAAATTGACACATCTTATTTGGTTGGACTTCAATAATAATTGGTTTGATAGTCTAAGAATTATTAGAATCAAGTCATGGATCATTGTCATATTCAAGTTGAATGGGAGGGGCTTGTTTCTATCAATTATGAATTGCATTTCTAAAGATTTTTGGAGTTGTTCTTTTGTAGCCCACTTAGTAATAAATTTAGCCTTCAATGGTTCCTTGTCTTTAAATGTCACGTTTTCAAAGACCTTGCACAAGTAATGGCAATTACTGACACCATGTTTACTAAAGCTTTGTCATGCTTGGCTTTGTTGTTTGCTACTAAATTAGTTCCTTTATCTTTGAACATTGTTTCAGTTGTTGTTTTGTGTGGGTAGTCATAGATCATGTGGTTAGTTTGTCACAAATGTAACATCAATAAGCAAGAAAAGATTTTGAATTACCAAAATTTTGATTTCCTCTATTGAGATTTTATTGGCATTTGTTTTGTTATATCAAAACTTCATTTGCCAAAGGCAAATAGTTTTTTTCCTTCAAATTTTTATTTGAATTGTTTAGATTTTCTTTCACATGCCCTAGTTTCTTACATTGTGCACATATGACATCAATTTTCCTACTTTCAATAATATGACTAACTTTTTGTGAAGTGAGTGGCTCCAACAAATTTTTGGTAGTTGTGTGCATTTCCAACATTTTTTCATGGCAAATTGCTACTTCCTTGTGGTACAAACTAATGTCTTGCTTCATCCTTGTGGTAGAATTGAAAGATATGGCAACAATCTTGTAAAAAAAATTCAACAACCTTTCATTTGCTTTATGTTAAAAGAAATTTGCCATTTCCAAAATTCTTTTGTAATATACTTCAACCTTTTCATCAACTTCTTGCTTGATGGCACACAATGCCATGTAGATTTGTTCATCAAATTGAACCTTTCGACACCTTTTTGCAAAAATCAACTTCCAATTCATCAAAGGCACAATTCATGTGATTTACAAAAAATTTTTCCCCATTTAGAAATGTCATCATAAAGATTAATGTTGTTCCCATTATTGCATTTGCCATTTGTGCTATTTTCATTCATGAAAACTTCAATATGTGCATTAAGGTTAGATCAAAAAATGTATATTGGGTATGGTAATGCATTTCTTGTTGTGGATGTGTTATTGAAGTTGATCTTACTACTAAAATTGAAATTGGGTACCAATGTGGGTATCATGGATTCCAAGGAAATCCCCTTCATGGGGGTTTGCCATGTGGTCCACTTGGTGGACCTTCACATGGGGGGCCACTTAGTGTTATGCTATGGCACACTAAATGTCATATAGTATTCTCTCCTCCTTTTATGGCTCCCAAGCTACCACCTCCTTCTTCTTGAGGACCACCTTCCCACTTCATAAAGGTCCACCTCTTGTAGGACCACTCCTACCTCCCAAGTGTACTACTTGAATGATGTGTTTTAAATTAACATTTAGGGGTTGTCCCATACTTCTTGGAGGCCAATATTGATAAGGTCCCACAAATGGAAAACCGTTAAAAGTATCAACAATTATTGAAATAGAAGGGATTCCTCTAAAGAAGAAGGGGTGATAATATTGGGTTACCAATAATTTCTTTGACTACCGAAGTTGTGGATACTTATATTAAAAAAATAGCTACCATGGTATTGACATGGTGGGAATTTTGAATGGTGTTTTGGACACAAATGGTTGAGAACTTGGTAGAAATAAACATTATCCATGACCATGGTTAGTTTGACCACAATAACCATAAAAATCCCAAGAGGAATTTGGAATTGCTATCAAAGTTGAGGTGGGTTTAATTATCGAAGTTGTAATTGCTTCATATTTTGATTCAACATTCACGTGTGAAAAAGTCATATGTCTTTTTTGGGCTTGATTATGCAATTCTTGTAGTTTATCGAATACCTTTTAAAGTTGTAAATTTCTTCAACATGGTTCAAAATAAGAGGTGTATGCAATGTATTCAATGGTGGATATGACCAAGTGACATTTTGTTCATTCCACTCCCATTGTATGTTGCATTGTATCATCAAAATAGTTGTACATTCATCATCCACTTTCTCATTTTTGACCTCCTTTCAATGCATATGTTATTTTATAGTATTTGTTTCTCTCAATGTTGATTGAGCTTGATAGTCGTTTCATTAACAGTTCCACGTCTTTTGTGTTCAAGAAAATAATCCTCGACACACTTTGCTTGACTTCAACCCAACAAACCTAGTAACATATTGTAATTTGAAAATTGCAAAGAAATGTATATATGCTTATAGTGTTTAAGTTTTTGCAAATATACAAAATTTTGTTTTTTTTACAAGAACAATTTTTTTTACCAAAATAAATCCCAAAACCAAAATCATTGGTTAAACATCCTTAATATGGTCACCAAATGTAAAACCATTCAAAAATGTTTGAGTAAAAGTTGAATAAATAAAATAATGATGAATGAAAATATGTTTACCAAGGTTAAGTGTTATTGAAGTGCGAATCAATCATTGATATGATGTTGTAATGACATTATAATATAATGATCAATCATCACAATGTGTTATAATGTTGTCATAACATCATATCAATGATTGTATCAACATTTCATTAGCATTTAATTTTGAATCGATTGTTAAAATGTTGTAAAAACACAAATACATGGAGGGGGCAAGTTTGTGATAGGCTACCCACCCTCCATCCTTGTTTGATGCATGTAATTTAAAATTTTAACATTTAATGTCCCCATATGATGAACATGTATATTATTTAGCATTTAAAAAAATCCTACATGAGATCAAACTAATTGACTTTTATTTGTGCCTAACTGAGGTTAACCATATATGAGTCCAAAATGTCCTTAACAAAAATTCATGATGCATAAGGCCCGTATGGTTTATTATTTATTGATCAAATCTACCCGTCTTTTTGACCTAGTAACCCATAATTAATATTGATTTATTTTTTGACCTCTCACAAATAAAATTGGTGTTAAAATACTTCAATTCGTTTTCCCACGATTTAAAAACTTTTTGGCTTGTTAACTTCATTGATACTTTTCTCTTAAAATATTAAAGCTTATCACCCATTTTAATCAATTTATCATAAGGTCAACCTTTTGGATTATAAACAATGAAATTATATTTCAAGCTTGGAATGGTTTTTCATGACAATTCTTCTATTGATTGATGTTAACCTTTTCAAGCAAATTTTCTTTGAAATTGGCGCTTTTAATTTGCAATATGAATAATTTACAAAAAAATAAAAAAATGCATTATATTGTTATCATATTTCATAGCTTACAAGGAATTTAATGGTCAATAATATATTCCATTTTAAATGTCAAAAATAATACTGAAACATCATCAATAACACATGATGAAAAACCTTTCAACACATTTGAGAAAATTTCATATATGTTTTTTACTATTACCATTAATTGTAAGGTTTTTTTTTTCAATTTTGTGATGTAATTGAAATGGCAATCATCCATAAATGACTTAGGTAAAATTGGCTACATACTAGATATGAAAGTAGAAAAAAAAAAAAACTATAATCTTTTAATATTCTTGGTTGCCTATTGAACTTATTATAAAAATTGGCAATTTGAAAAAAAAATCCTTTAAAAAATCCTGAATTTGGGTCAACATTTTCATGAAAAATCTTTTGAATGGGTTGAAATCATATTTTTTCATGTTGAAATTGAATGAAATTTCACCCCCAAAAAAACACTACTCAATGGACATTTAGGAAATCTTAACAACACATTTGGCCTTTAAAGATTCTCCAAATGACTTAAGTCAATTGAAGATTATTATATATGTCATCAGTGATTCAATTAAAAATTTTCAAGCCAAAGATGACAAATTGATTGCCATTTTGGTTCAATAATATCATGGACTAATCTTCCAATGTTATTGATGGCAATACTTATGGAAGCATATGAAAACAATTGTTGATTATTATTACATTTGTGGAATACTGGTGCATCAGTTGAATAATATGATTTCAATTTTTGTTTCTTAGGTAAATGATCACTAGTAAAATTGTAATGAAACTTAATGGCATTAAGAAAGATACAACATATGTGCAAAATGGTCCTTTTGACATGTTTGGCATGAAGGTCAAATTGTTTTGACCCTTCTTACCCATAAATAAGTTAGCAAAAAATTGAAGTCAATCAAATATTTAAATGATATATGTAATTCATGACTATTTATGATTTAGATAATTAGTTATCCCTAAGCATCAAATAGGCCCAACATGAATTACTTTTAAAAGTAAATTCACATTGTCTTAACATTTGAGGGTTAGATTTTTTATTTTTAGTATATTTGTGTACAATAATATGATCCATTCATCAACGCAATAGACATTTTTGTTTGAAATTATATTGCCTATATCTTTAATTTGATGTTCAAGGTGGAAACTTAATCTTGAATTTAACTCAAACAAGATCAAGTAGTATGATTGACAAAGATTAAAATTCAAGTATTCATTTCATATTAACATAACAAAATAGTTGTAAAAGGAAAACCTTATACATAAAAAAGGAAATAATCTAAAGTTTAACATAGGGAATCAAATTGTGTTTTGTACATGGTTTTTGGAAAACAAACTGCTAATAACATTGAGCATTCACCATTGTCAAACAATCAAATGTGATAGACATTTCAACTCAAGCTTTTAAAATCCATGGAGATTCATCAATGATCATGTGCATAATGTTTCATTATTTAAAAATTTATCATCCATCAACAATTCCAAAAAATTAACTTCCATGTAAATTGATATGATTAAAAACCCTAATATTCCAAATTGAGAATATTCATTAGTCCAAGATCTTGTGTGATTGATTGCAAGATCATCTGATTAGCGAAGTATGCGATTAGCAACATATGTGAGAACTATCATAATGGATACCATTATTCTTATGATTATCTTGTACACCATCTTGTCTTGTCCTTCCTTTCATCCATGTCATGTTTGTTCTATTCTTGAACACTTTGCCATTTTGTGTGTTTTTTGTTTTTACTTAATGCTTGGGCTTTTGTTGTTGAATTTGTCTTGGTGTTCATGTCTTGGGGAAAAGATTGTGCTGATGTGCAAGTATATAGGACTATAACACTTTTTTCTTTTCTTTCATTTGTTTCAGAAAAAAAGAAAAAAAGAGAGCTTTACTTGGCTTTTATTTCTACTCATGCTTGTCCTTTACTTTCTTTCATTTTGTTCATAAAGAGCCTCCTAAAAAAAGCCTGGAAGCAAGTTCTCAAATTGCTTGATTTTTGAAACTCAAAATGTACAAACTTTTTAATGGGTTTTTCATGGTTTTCAAGGGCCAAAATGTCTTTCTTCTGTAAATTTTCACAACAGAAAAAAAAAGAGAGAAAAAACATGTGGCTTTTTTGCTATTTCAACCATACATTTAATTTTAATATTGGTAGAAGTTCACCATAATAGGTTCCAGTAGGTAGCCAAAAATATAGACAAATGATTACTTTGCTTACTTGGTTATAGCCAAAATTGGCTAATTTTTCTGAAGAATTTCCTGCAGAACCTTGGCTGATTTGGCAGCAAGGTGACTAATAATAATAATAATAATAATAATAATGATATAAAATTACACACTATACTAACTAATGAAGGTAGTTTGGTTGAGAATTTTTGGCATGGCAGGTGGGTATTTTTTCAGTAGTTTTGACAAATTAAAAAAAATAAAAAATCAAATCAGTGCATAACCAGCCTAGGTACTAGGGGGTATAAACTATATGGATATCTTCTAATAACATAATTTCTTGGCCTAGGGTAATAGAGTCATCCCTAAAGTAAACCCTCTCTTCACCCTGTCTTTGGGCCTCCTTTCACCCCCTATCCCCCCTCTTTCTTTTCCGTGGTTATCCCCAAAGTAAAAGACATTTTACTAAATCTCAGTATGAAATGCTGCAACTCAGCATGAAATGAAATGCTGATACTCACCATTTAATGCACAAGGTCCGAGACTAGTTATAGTAATTGATTGTACAGGTTTAGGGTTTAGGGTTTACAGTTAGGAGCAGTGAAAATATATGTAGCAGCAGCAGCAGCAGTCGAGGCGCTCAGGATAAAAGGAAGGACAGGATGATGAAACTCAGTTTACCACCAAAATTGGCAAAAAGGAAGGACAGGATGATGAAACTCAGTTTACTACCAAAATTGGCAAAAAGGAAGGACAGAATGATGAAACTTAGTTTACTACCAAAATTGATGGTTTTTTGAGTTTCATCCCCTCTCCCCCCCCCCCTAGAATGCTAATGTACTTTTTTGCAGGTTTTTTTTTTTGGTTGAGTCTCACTCTGTCTATGATGACCAAACTCAGGGTTCTGGTGCTGTTTTTTTCTTTACTTTACTACGGAGAACTCTAATGTTCTAATAATTTCTTTGGCCTAATGGGGGACTGATCAGTGATCACCTCTCTTACATGAGATCTTCTCCATTCTGCCACTTCCTTGTGCTTTTAACAGCTTTCAGACTTTGGCCTCTGTTTTGTTCTGTTCTGATCTGTTTCCACTTTCACTTTGCAACTTTTTGAATACTTTCCAGTTTT
>Ga0116228_10000298_pt1 | contig 36262 bp, 23 predicted proteins | sample S1TSphfallax_2_FD_89694 | JGI IMG/M metagenome (GOLD analysis project Ga0116228, IMG submission 89694) | Host-associated microbial communities from peat moss isolated from Minnesota, USA - S1T2_Fc - Sphagnum fallax MG | ecosystem: Host-associated > Plants > Peat moss > Unclassified | place... | reverse complement strand
AATTTAATTTAATTTAATTTTCAGTGAAGAAATCTTTCAATATTCAAGAACTTTTACATTACAAATCCAAATGCCATGGAACCAAGCCCATGCACCCCTCCTTGTTCAGAGCTTTCCGAAGATACAAAGAACATGATCTAAAGCACATCCCTGTTCAATGGATCTCATAACTACAAAACAAAGTACCTTCCTTCATAGATAGATAGATGGCTTCTTTCCCATTTTTCAACTTCCAGTTCATTGAAAACAAATCTCACAAAAGTCTATCCAGTTCAAATACCAGATCCAATTCCAGTGTCCACCTACCTACAAACACATAATCCTGGATTGAAGATTTTGTAGATTTTAGTATTTTACAAATAATAAATTATATTTACACGCTGCCCCAGATTGAAGATGTTTTAGGTATCAACATTGCAGAACCAATAAAAAGTTGTCACCTGAACAGATATCTACATCTAGTTCACATCTACTTGTGTCTTGGTTGACATGAAAACTTCTTGAAAGAGTGACTTTTACACATACATATGTGGAATCCATAGTAAATACATGAATGAGTTTTTAGAGTCTAGACAAGTCCTTGATTATAATGGAGTAGGGTTTTTGAAGGTATATATAGGATTTGTTCTCCTAATGTGTTAGACCCCAGTTTGTGTTTGTTGCATTCTTGGGCAGTACCCATCACCTCAAATAGCTGCATATTTCATAATGTTTTGGTGTTGAGTTATGACATAATTTTCAACCACCATGGGCATAAAAGGAGTTGATGCATTGCTTGGAAGAGCAAAATCATTGTTTAAATTCATTTTATATTGAAGCTGGGGTTCAGAAACTCATGAAAAGAATTTTCAAAATTAAAATCACAATGACGTTATATTGTCTTTTGATTCAAGTACCTATTCAATTGTGCAAGTGGGGTTGAGCAAATAGCTACGTATTTCATGATGTTTTGGTGTCAAGCTAGGACACAATTTTCAAGCACCATGGGCATAAAAGAAGTTGACGCATTGATTGGAAGGTCAAAATGACATTAAAATTCATTCTATATTGAAGCTGGGGTACAAGAACTCATGAAAAGAAATTTCAAAACTAAAAGTGGCAATGAAAGTTATGCTGTCTTTTGATTCAAGTATCTATTCAATTGTGCAAGTGGGGTGAGCAAATAGCTATGTATTTCATGATGTTTTGGTGTCGAGCTAGGACACAATTTTCAACCACCATAGGCATAAAAGAAGTTGACGCATTGATTGGAAGGTCAAGATGACATTAAAATTCATTCTATATTGAAGCTGGGGTACAAGAACTCATGAAAAGAATTTTCAAAATTAAAGTGGCAATGAAAGTCATGTTGTCTTTTGATTGATTCAAGCATCTATTCAATTGTGCAAGTGGGGTGAGCATCACAGAGCACAAATGCAACCCCAAAGGTTGTTCACAATGGGTAGATTCTAATGGTTTGTTGGTTTTAAAATCCCCACTTCAAAAAGTATTGGGTTGACACAAGTCTTCTTCCCTTTGATGTGGAATCCTCTCATCTTTAGAACTTGAAATCCAACATGGACCATTTGTATTGCCTAATGTCCCCTACTGATGTGGACCCAAAAAATTCCTTGACTTTGTAGAGCGTTATAAGTAGCCAGATTTCTTAGAGTCTTAAGTTTCAATAGTCGCAAGTTCTTGATGCATTTTGTAACCAGGGCTTTATACTTTTGGTGTCCTATCTATTAAATTACCAATTATTGGTTTTAAAATATTAAATTAGTTATGTAGACGAAGACTTGCTTTCCTTTGATATGTGTAATTCATTTTATTTTCACCCAGTGAATAATCAAATCCTTAATTCTACCTATGGGAGCTATGTTTTTTTTCCCATGTTGCCCATTTGGCTACCTGGTGTTAAGCTCTATATTATCAAGGTGAGCTTAATTTTAGTAGGTGTATGGGTGACAACAAATAGGTAATAGTTCTTTCACTAGCGAGAATGTTTGTTTCTTTTTTTTTTCTTTTTTTTCTTTTTTTTGATAATACATATATGGATGACTTGAATTTTTTTTAATCTCAAATTATGCAAAAATAATCATGTGACGAAATTGAACCCTGACCAATTTGATCTACCATTGTGGCACATGGTGGACTACACATAGAAACAACATTAGTAAACAACACCAAAAACAAGGGTGTTGTTAACTAGTTTTTGCAACCTCCAAGAGTCAAGACCCAAGCATCATTGCAAGGATGTCACGGGCCAAAGCTGCAACGCTGAAATTTGAAATCTCTAATGTATAATCACATAGGGTTCAAGGCAAAGTGACTAGGATCACGGAAACAAAACCCACCATAAACTAAAATTGTCACAAAAACCTGAAAACATCATCCCACAAGTTACAACTTACAACCAAACAAGCTTAGTAAGAGTTCAAAAGTAAACAATAACCTCCAAAAATTGCAACAAATGACAAACCAAAAAGACTCAAGGGAAAATGGTATGCTACATGGGTGTTTACAAGTTATGGTGTACACAAAAAATTGTAACAAAGTGGTAGTTTTCAATACTTGCAATGCTTTAATGCATGATGGTGAATTTTAAGAAAAAAAAAATTGATGAAAATTTGTCATAAATGATGGGTTATATCCCAATCTATCAATATGTTGTGGAATTGATACACATATTAATTATACACTTGTCCAACAATTTATTTTTTAACTTGTAAAAGATTTGAAGCAGTTCAACAGCCAAATAATGCAATTGTCAAAGGTAAATAATTTTTTTGATTAATATTAAATGATTAAAAAATATATTTGTGAGAATTTAGATGTTGTCACAGTCTACTACAAAGTGAAAATATACTCTAAAAATGATTCAAATAGTTGCAAAACTTGATGATGTATTTAGTCATATATTGAATATGAATTGATTGTACCATTTCAATTATAATTGAAAAGTTTGACTCACTTGATTTCACAAAAAAATTACAAGTTTTTCATTCAAACAAACATAAATGTGTGAAACAAAACATTTTGTTCATAAATCATTTTGATTTGAAAGATGACAAAAATTATGTTGGAGGAGGCCTTTGTATCAAAATCCATTTTATATATTTATCAAAATGCAGATGAAATCAAAGAAAAACTACCCCCAAAATATACTCAAAAAATAATACATTTTTTTGCCTAAAGCAACCCCCCCTATAATGTGCTTTCACCCTATAATGGATTGGTGTATGACTATTATTAAAATAATGTCATGTAAATCTAATATAAAAAATCCAAGAATAGATTGGATACAATAGAGATGAAATTTTGAATCTTTTAAATAATTAAGGTCTTTATTTTAACTACATTTTCATTTTAAAGGAATCAAAAGGAATGTATTAAATAATGTAATTGATTTCAATTTTCTTTCATGGGTAAATGCAAGGTAAAGCAATTCACTTTTTGTGTCACAAACTTGATTTTTGCAAATGTTTTATGTTTAAATGCCTATGGTGAATGATTTCATTTTAAATACATTAAATGATGACTCATTCTAAACTAACAATTTGATTATGGAGACATTTGCACAATTTTTTTTTGAAAGTAAATTTGCATTCATTGTTAATAGTGAACTTTTGAAATAAAAAGTATGGATTCGTTAGTTGACTGGATTGTTAAAAAATTCAAAAATTCATATTGAATTCCACTCCAAATTTTTTATTGTGATTAAACATGGGTTGAAGAATTAAATTATAAAGCTAAATGTGAAATCTTATTTTTGTGAAACTATAACCAAATGGTAATTATGCACTTTTGAAAGGCCAAAATTGGACCTTGCTTTCAGAAGTCCTTTTGGATTGAATTTTTTTTGTTTCTAAAATTTTTTGTGCCCCATGGGTACATAATTGAAATATCTAAATGGGCTCTTATTCTTATGGACTTTATGAGTTTTTCTTTTAGGATGTTCAAAATGATTTTACCATACCAACTAATAGCAACATTTTTCAATATGGGTTTTGACTTAGTTTTAAGAGGTTTCATAAATGACTTAAACTTAAATATTCAAAGATTACATTAATGGAAACCTTAGAAGTTGAAACCATATATAAAAACTTGCTTGTGATTCTTGTGAAAGATGTATTTGCTTAAAATGAACCATTAAACTATGCATTTGCATGCATATATCTGTGTTTGGTAATGTTCATATAATGCATTTGATTAGATAGTATATGATACAATAATTGTGAAGGCTATAAAATCCATTCCAAAAAAGTTTTAAGGAAAATCATTTTATTTTTTTTGTATTTCGTTGATTTTTGTGTTAACTAGGCTTAAATTTGGTGGCCCCAAGTGTTAGCAACATGTGTAGGAAATAATCATGCATGAAAACGTGTCAAGTTGTTTATAAAAGTGTATGTATTTATTTTTTACATTTTTGGTTTTTTATCAAAATATTGATACTTAATTACATTCGCATGCAAAAAATCACCACCACCATGAAAATTAGAATAATTTGAATTATCCAATATTTTTCATTTAGATTTATTCCATATAGATTTTGTATTTAGAAGATAGCAAAAACAAAGTCCTTAAGTCTTATGTCCAAAAAGTAATACCCCAACCATGGATGTCCCATGTTGCCAATGCCACAATAATTAAATCAATCACCATTTTATCAACAAAAGGTAGTATTCTTCAAGCACATGTTTCAATGAACTCAACATATTGATACATCAAATCTTTATGTTATTGATTAACTTGTTGCTTTTGTTTCCATGATTTAGGCCATTTCAACCAACTCTAGGCGGTGTTTTGGAGACTTGCAAAAAAAAAGGGTAAAAGGAATAAAACAAATCCTCTAAGCATGCCACCATAAGCAGATCAAAAAAAATTTGGATTACCAAATTTGTCTTGTGTGTGCCATATAATGGATCCCCATCAACAAAAGAGTGTGCAAGTTTCAAATTTGAACTATAACCCCACCCAAAGCACTTTGAAAGGTATTCACACCATCTACACCAAAAGACAGCAACCTAGAAAACATCTTAGCCTTTGTTAAGCCTCTAGTACTGAATAAAAAATTCATTATCACCTTCTTCACATTATGGGCATTATGGGCACAGGAACCTTCAAGAATGCGTTTAATTAAAAAAAAACAAGGATTTTGCACCAATCTTGAACACAATAGCCATGGATAAAAACCCAACTCTAATTGTCCATTGTAATCACCTCATCAGAAGTCAATGTTATAAACCTAGTTGTTTCAATAACATATTTGTTGGCTGCCAAAACCTAGTTATGAACATGTCCAACAATCTCCCACCTAATTTTGTCACTACATAGTTTATTGGGATTTTTTTTTCTTCAAAAAATAAACAATGGTCAACAATCTTCATAATTAATCATCAACTTTCCTTTCTAAGTAGCATAAAAATTGATGCAAATTGTATTATTTTCTTTTTGTTGTCCCACTCATCTCCACCTTAAACTTGCTCAAAAAAAAATGTTGATTCATTAATACATATGTTTTTCATTTTCGGCATGAGCACATTTAGGATCCACAACCTTTAACCTTGCTCATTTTTTCCCCTACATGTTTTTCAAATTAATCCCACTCGGGGACCAATAATTTTTCCTTGCATTCAATTATATTACAAATTATTGTTTAATTAATAGGTGGGTAGGTGGGTAGGTAGGTACGTTTGTAGGTAAATAAGTAGGTAAAAGATGTGGGGCATTGTAGTTAGGAGGTAATACCTACCTAATTACCTAATTACCTACCTACCTACATACCTACATTGATTTCATTTAAAAATTTAATTCATTTTTATTTTCATAACTATATTAAATTTCTTAATTCATATAAAATTTAATGTAAAATAATAAATCATAATCATTTTAGGTATTAAAATATACTTTGTGGTATACTTTTATGTATATCAATTGTGGTTACAAATTCAAATAAATTCATTTAGATCAAATTTGATTTTGAATTTTTTTATTTCATCATTTTAAAAATCTATCATGTGTATATTGGAAAATTTCTTAATATTATTTTTTTGAAATATTTTTATACGTGCCATAAATTCAAATATAATATAGTACTTTCATTTTGTAAATAATTAGTTTTATAATCTCATTTGATTTAATAATGGTTTTATATAAAATTTATAGACATCAAATCAATTTCATTTCATATATGAATTACACATTTACAATTAGATTATAAATTTTGATATGTTTTTCAGTTCATAATTACATTTAAATAAAAATTTAAAGCATCATATACATTATGCCACATAAAACATTAAAAGTAACATCTTTAGTCATAACAATCATTCTTGATGACACATCACCATTTATGTCATATTATATTGATTAAATTTAGCCATGATGCTAGATGATTTCCATGTAAATTTTCCATGCTTCACATGTTGTTCATAACATTTGTTTTAATTGAAGTGGAAATTAAACTTAGTCATAATAGACATTACTACTTTTGTAATTAGTCAAAAATGAACATGGTTTGGCATGCTAATCAAAATATACATATTATATAGTCACATTAGTTAAATTCAAATAATGAAAAGGACATGTTTTTGTTGTAATGCAAACAAAATTTCAAGCTAATTCACATTTTCATAAACCAAACATCTTGGAACTTCCTCACACTATTTACTTTCCTAGGTTTAGGTTTCTCTTTGGCAATGGCAAGAATGGCATGAATGGCATTTGGATTTAAAGGGACAAATTTAAACATGGACACCTAAGTAGGCATGACCTACCTAGGCCTATTACTTACCTACTTACCTACCTATTATATGTTTTATAGTAATCTATAAAAACAATTTTAATCTAGGTATAAATTCAAGTGATCAAATAGTCTAGTGTCTACTAATCATATTCTAATCATTCAATATATTGTAACCAAAAAAGGAGGGTGTGAAACCAAAACAATCACCCTATCAACCTATTGGATCTACACAGAATCTAAGTTTCTGAGGTTTTGTAACAGACAACAACCTTTGATCTCTCCTTCTCATTCTTCGTACAAGAACTCACTTGCATACACTCACGACTCTTTTAGACATACATAGCTTGCTCTCATAGAGCATTAGCAACTCTGGTCACAAAATTTAGAACTTAATCCTTCATTCACAAAACGTTCCGTGACTACATGCTCTTGGTCCCTAGCAGATTTATCACCGATCGGACATCTAACAAGGCATAGCCTTTCAAGTCAGAAACTTACAGAATGCAGCAAATGCAACCTCACATCACTCTTCTTGACTGGAGACTTATGAGATGTGATCTCGCAAATCTAAATTCATACAGGAACCTCTGATGCAAACTCAACTGAATTCGAGCCTACCAGTACCCCTCAAAGGATCTGGCTCTCATGTAGATACAATCAACAGATCTCTGGTCTAAAATCCCATTTTGTTCCTTACTTCAGATGATGCTTTCCAGAGAACAAATGCAACCACTTGGCTAAGTTACCAGCGCAGCGGACAGTATCTGTAACCAGCCAAAAACTCTATCGATGAGTAGACCTCATCTCCTATCTACGCATCTCTAAGTCGTCTACCACAATCTACACTGATCTTCCATCTACTGCCCACTCTGCAGACTCAAGGACTTGTTCATAAAGCTCTCTCTCTGCCTCACCAGCCTTCTTTTTAGCCTTGTCATTTTCCCTCCTCAACCGCCGTCGTTCCAACCGCCTCAGCACATAAATGCAGTTCCACTCCTCACCATAATCTGCGCCGCCCCATTCATGTGTGATCAACCTTCACGATCCTCCAAAAGCAGCCGCCATGCATTCCTTGTAGTAATGGAGAATAATGCGTAGCCAAAACAAATGACGGTTGCAAAAATTAAACACACACAACAGGTTGTGCGGTGACCCATTGTTCGGTCACAATATGACATCTCAACGTTATATATGGCTTGTCATCTATGATTTGTCCTTAATGACTATAAGATGAAAAGAGTCATGTCAAACATTCAATGACTACTTGTCCTTTGTTATTCATCTATTACAACTAAAGGCCTTTAGTCATATAATGTCCAATATGATTATAAAATCAGTCATATGTGGTGTCATAGATTTTTAAAAATCTTAATGAAAAAGGTGTAAGTTTAGGAGTTTGTGCAAATGTTTTTTGAAGTTCCCTTTGCTTACTCAATTTTGCTTTAACAACAATTTCCAATTTTACATTACTAAACCCTTTTCAAAAAATAAGTTTAAACCTAAAGTCTACAAGCATGCTAATCTTAAGTGCAATTTATAAATTTTCAAAAATCAAATGATGAATATGGTGGGCCACAACTTCCAACTTTCCAGTGCAAAGCAAATTTGATTATTTGAAGATTTAAAAATACCAAAAAACAAAATAGAATTGAAATATGTAAAGGTTCAATGAAAAACTTAATTTGTGATTCTGCAACGTGCATTACAACTTCCCTCACCCTTTGGCCTTGATGCATGACAATAACTAGTGGCCACAAAATTTTAATTTTGATGTTAAACTTTTGAATATGAACTAATAAAAAATCTCGATTCAAGAATGATGTAATGTGCAATGTGATCCAACAATTGATCACACCCAAACCATTAATCAATTATCAAAGTCTAAACTCAACAATTACCATTTCAAAATCACAACATTGAATTTGTAAAATTTTCCAAAATATTGCAAATGGTGGCTTGCTTTTAAACTTATAAGAACTTGAATGAAATTCATGATTCAACAAGAATTTTGCAATATAAAGATTCAAGAATTGAAAAAAATAAAAAGGTTACAAACTTCATATTTATAGGGTCAAAGAAAGATAAAGTATACATAAAAAATAGACATCTCCACTTTAACCTTATGTTGTTCATGTAACTACCATAAAGTCACATCAAATTAGGTGAAAGTATGTGTCAAGTAGCATTAATTTGCTTTATTAAGTATATAAAAATCTAATTCTAAAAAAATAAAAAGCAAATGAGTTTTTAAAATAGATAAAAAGTACATTTGAAACCAACTAAAAAATATATGTTCAAACCTACTTTTTGGTTAGAAAAATTAATGAAATAAATATCAACATATGTTTTCGCAAGTCATCAAAAAAAAAAATCTATTTCCCTTTTGTAAGAACCTACTTTCACCTACCTGACACCAAAGCCCATAGTGAAAAGTAGACGTCAAAAGCTACTTGTATTTTGAAAAACCTATTTGAAACCTACTTTTACAATTTGAAATATGAAAATCAATCCACATTAGTGTAACCGTATATTATATTTAATCATTGAAATGAAAACATTCAATGTTCCACAATTCTATGATGGGTTTTGTTGTTATTTAAAATCTACTTGTTCCAATTTTGAAAACGTAATCAAGTTGTTCAGTTTATCTTGCTTACACCCTATAATATGTTTAAGGTTTGAAATAAAGCTTGAAAGTTTGAAACAAGTTGTGACAAAACAAAACTCCAACAATGGGTGACAAGCATTGAACAAACAACTCAAACATTGAACAATGAAAACTTCAAATAAGAGTCAATCACCCAAGATGGCATTACATAAATATTCCATTATGACATAAAAGGTTTAAGCCTTAAAGGTTTAACTTGTAACTTGTGAAGAACTTGAACCAAGTTGAGAATGATGGAAAATGACTGATTACCAAAACACATTGAAATTTTAAAACAAAAAGGGGTCCAAGTAAAGGTGTCACTATAAAGGGGTGAAATTGTAGTCCCCTAATCATTACCGTCCTTCAGAAGGTTAAACGAAGGAATAATGTCAACATCTTATTACTCAAAAGAAAGAAACTAACTTCACTAGTTTACTTAAATATTAAAACTACCCAAGTAGTAAATAAGAAGTCACACAAAGATTTTTTTTTAAAAGGTATAATTTGTTATTAATAATAGATTTACCGTCCTATCTATAAACTATTTTAGCAGTGTCAAAAGGAGAAAATATAGAAGAGCAACATGGGAAATGAACATAACTGGAGAATAACTATTGTCCAAGGCTTTACAATACCTTCAAAGCCATTGGTCATTACATTGGTGGGTCTATGAACCTCACAATGTTATTGTCCCAACTTAACAATATTTGCAAACCCTTTGTTAACCTTGTCTACCATTAACAACAAGCTACATCCACTCATGAACATTGCCTACTACCTATAACAATCCCTCCTAGTTTGCAAACTACTATCTTCAAGAATTTCCCCCTCTTCCTATTACTACCTATAACAATCCCTCCTAGTTTGCAAACTACTATCTTCAAGAATTTCCCCCTCTTCCTATTACTACCTACTGGCTACTACTTTCATGTGGCGGCCAATAACTTATTATTCTAGAGGCTACCACTTGGCATGCCCTCTTACTATTTGTTTTAGGATAAATACATAATTGCTATGAAAATGGTAACACACATTGTATAATTTTAAACTACTCTACTCCCCACATATCTTAATAAAATGAATACACACACAAGTTGAAGTTCTTCAACCATTTTTCATTAAAAAATCACACACAAAACACAAGTACATTTTTTCACTACTCTCTCCTCCCTAGTGTTCCCACACACACACTTTTCCCAAGAAAGTCTTTTATTCCCCACACAAAACACACTTAATATCAAATGCCATAAATGTCCTCCAAGTCCTTTTTTAATATTTCTTTTCCACAAAACCACACAAGGTTCACATTGACTCCATGAAAATATGGCCCTTATCTTAATCCCTTCCTAGAAATCTCCTAGATGATTGCATAGATTACCCCCAACCATTCACTAACATGAACTACTTAATCCCACTAGCTTCACCCTTGGGTAAGGGATGGTAAGTTTACCACTAATAACTATTAATTACTAGGAGGCATATGGTACTAACTAACTTACAATTTTTTACTGCTTAACAATCACCTTCAAAAATGAATAGCCAAAATTCTCACCATCTTGTGATTCTAAAATTAATCTAACATTGTTGATGGCAATTAAGTTGTTAAAATGATCTCTATGTGGAAAGTAATCACCCTACATCTTCATGATGGTGAGATCTTGCCCTAATACAAGGGTTTCACATAAAAAATGACATAAATAACTACCTTAATTTCCAATATACTTTTCATGAACCCTTTTGCTATGAATGAATGCATAGCAATCAACATATGCAATAAGAAAGCCAAGTCAAACATCATTTGAAAATCACATAAATAATCTAAATTGCTTTTTACCAATGCCATAATAATTAAATCAATTGCCATTTTCATCAACAAAAGGTAATTTTTTCAAGCACACATTTCAATGAACTCAACATATCAATCCATCGACTCTTTATGTTATGGATTAACTTGTTGTGTTTTGTTTGCATGATTTAGGCCAATTCAACCAACTCTAGGTGGTGCTTTGGAGACTTGCAAAAAAACATGTAAAGGGAATAGAACAAATCCTCTAAGCATGCCACCAAAGGCAAACTTGGAAAAAATTGGAATACCAAATTTGTCTTGTGTGTTCCATATAGTGGATCCCATTAATAAAAGAGGATGCAAGTTTCAAATTTGAACTATAACCCCACCCTGAGCACCTTGAAAGGTATTGACACCACCTACACCAAAACATAGCAACCAAGGAAACACCTTAGCTTATGTTAAGCCTTTAGGACTAAATAAAAAAATTAATTATCACCTTTGTTAAGTTATGGGCATTGGAACCCTCAAGAAGTAAAAACAAAACAAGGATTTTGCACCAATTTTGAACATAATAGCCATGGATAGAAACCCAATTCCAATTGTCCATTGTAATCACCATCACAAGTCAATGTTATAATGTTAATTGTTTGAATAGTATATTTGTTGGTTGCCAAAACTTGGTTATGAACATGCCTAGCAATCTCCCACCTAGTTTTGTCACTACAATGTTTTTAAAAAAAAACATTTTGGCTTCAAAAAAAAAACAATAATCAACAATCTTCATAATCAATTATTGACTTTCCCTTCCTAAGTAGCACAAAAATTGATGCGAATTGTATAATTTTCTTTTTATTGTCCCACTCACCTCCATTTCAAATTTGTTGAAAAATAAAAGGTCAATTTTTTAATACACATGTTTTTCATTTTTGGCATTCATGAGCACATTTAGGATCCACAACCTTGAACCCCTTGCTCATTTTTTATTTTCCTCACATGTTTCTCAAGTGAATCCCACTTGGCGACCAACAATTTTTCCTTGCATTCAATTTTACTACAAACTTTCCATTGAACCATTGTCAAGTTCATAGCAACACCAACATTACAATAAAACACATCCTTTTTATTGTTTTTTTTATTGAAATATATGTCAAAATAAACACTAGACACATTTTGACTTGGTAAAAAAATACTAGTCAATTACAAGAAATAGATGTTAATAATCAATCATCATGTGATTGGAATCCACCATGTCTATTTTGACTGCAATCTATCATGTTCATTTTGATTAATATGCTAATTTATGCAACAACATTAAAATGATTATAACATTATATATTTTTTGAAATGTTCTATGTGTCATTACAATGCATGGATTTTAAATATTACCTCAATTTTATAAATTACAAAGGTGAATCATCAATAGGTAGTTGGATTGTGTCAACCCTCATCATGTGTGTATAAATTTGTTTTACCATGTCAATGTGACTAACTTTAATCATAACTTTAACATGATTAATTTTAGTCACATTCATGAAAAGTCTAAAGTGAAATTTGAACCCTCTCCTCCACTACCATATGGCACATCTTTAACCTTCTGATCACCACTTCACATGGGGACAAATCTTGTAAGTACAAAAAGTTTTTTTGAATTTTTGAAGGTTAAGATGTTATAATGCAATTATTTAAATTCATATTGAAAATTAAATTTCATCTGTAAGTAGCTAATAAATGGCGTTTAATTAATATGTAGGTAGGTGGATAGGTGGATAAGTATGTATGTAGGTAAATAGGTAGGTAAAAGGTGCATGCATTGTAGTTAGTAAGTAATACCTACCTTCCCTCATTTCATTATTTAATTAAATTCATTTTTATTTTCATAACTACATGAAATTTTGTAATTCAATTTTTTAAAATGTGAAATAAAAATAAAAATAATTATATATAGAATCTCAATTGTGGTTATAAATTCAAATAAATTCATTTATCTTGAATGTTTTTAATTTCTTCACTTAATTAATTATATAATGTGTTTATTGGGATTTTTTTTTAAATCATAAATATTTCTATACATGCCATAAATTTCATTTGATTTAGTAATGGTTTTACATAAAATATAAAGACATGAAATTAGTTTCATTTCACATATGAAATACACAATTATATTTTGATTGTAAATTTTCATATTTTTTTTCAATTCATAATTACATTTATTTTTTTAATTAATTTAAAAATCATATACCTTATGCCACATAAGACAAGGAAAAGTAACATGTTTTAATCACAATGCCACATAAAACATCAAAAGTAACATTTTAAATCACAATAAACATACATGATAACATGTCACCATTTATGTCATATTATATTGATTAAATTTATCCATATGGATGATGCTAGATGATTTCCATATGCATGATGCTAGATGATTTCCATATAAGTTCTCCATGTTTCACATGTTGTTTCTAATGTTTGTTTTAATTGAAGTGAAAACTATGTTTAGTCATAATAGACATTGCTACTTCTGTAATTTGTCAAAACGAACATGCCAATTTGACATGCTAATAAAAAATAAATTATATAATCACATTAGTAAAATTCAAGTAATGAAAAGGACATTTTTTTGTTGTAGTGCAAACACAATTTTAGAAACCAAACATCTTGAAACTTCCTCGCAATGTTTGTTTTCTTAGGTTTAGGTTTCTTTTTAGCAATGGAAAAAATGGCATTTGGAGTTAAAGGGACAATTCAAACATGGACACATGAAGGCCAAAAACAATAAACAAAATAATAGTATCCACATCCATGTTAATAGAAAAAGGTGCAAGTTCAAAAGTTTGTGCAAGACAATTTTGATATTCCCTTTGCCTACTCAACTTTGCTTTAAGAATAATTTCCAATTTTAGACTAGCATAACCCCTTTTAGAATAAGTTAAATGTAAAGTCTAAAAGTAGGTTAGTCTTAGGTGCAATTAAAAAGCTTTCAAGAGTCAAATGATGAACATGGTAGGCTTCAACTTCTAACTTCCCATTGTAAAAAAAATTTGATTATTTGAAGACTTAAGTACATGAAAAACAAAATGAAATTGAAATATGTAACGGTTCAATGAAGAACGTAACTTGTGATTTTGTAATGTGCATTACAATTTCCTTCACCTTTTGGCCTTGATACATGCCAATAGTTACACAATTTTAATTTTGATGTTAAATTTTTGAATATGAAATGGTAGAAAATTTTGATTCGAAAATGGTGCAATGTGCAATGTGGTCCAACAATCAATCACATTCAAACCATTAATCAATTATCAGAATTTAAACTCAATAATTACCACTCCAAAATCACAACATTCAATTTGTAAAATTTTCCAAAATCTTGCAAATGGTGGCTTGCCTTAAAACTTGGAAGTAAATTAAATGAAATTCATGATTTAATAGGGAATTAATGATCTAAGGATTCATGAACTAAAGAAAAAAATTAGAGTTACAAGTTCTTTATTTGTAACATGTACAAGGTTTGAGGTAACAAGCTTGAAAATTTGAGGCAAGTTGTAACAAAACAAAACTCCAACAATGGGTGACAAGTGTTGAACAAACAATTGAAACATTAAACAATGAAGATTTGAAATAAGAATCAATCACCCAAGATTGCATTATATAGGTATTCCATTGTGACATAAAGGTTGAAGCCTTAAAGGTTTAACTTGTAATTTGTGAACAACTTGAACGAAGTTGAAAATGATGGAGAGTGAACAATTACCAAAGCACATTGAAATAATGAAATAAAAAAGGGGTCCAAGAAAGGGCTCACCTTCCAAAATGTTTGTCATCTTGTGACTTTAAGATTAACCTAAGTTGTTGATGGTAATTAAGTTGTTAAAGTGATCTCTTTGTGAAAAATAGTTGCCTTAAATCTTCATGATGGCAAGATCATGCCCTAATGCAAGGGTTTCACAATGAAAATGACATAAAAAACTATGTTAATTTACATTGCAGTTTTCATGGACCCCTTTGCTATGTTGAAATTTTAAGCAAATTTCTCACATTAACACATTCGTGTATAACCTTAAAAACCATTGATCCCCTCAAAATGATTCATCAAATGTTTTCATTTTGAATTCCAATATCTTTGAAAATAACTTGGTAGAGAGGTGTCAAATTATTTCACTTTTTGAACTACAAACATAATTCACGATAAATTGTTTGAAGTGAATTATAGATGGCAAGAAAAATATTATTCGATTCATTATTAACAGATGGCATTTACAAATCCTACATGTTCACAATTGTGTAAATATATATGTTACAAAAATGGTAGCATTGAATTACAATTCATAAATGGTCTTGTCACATCCAACATTTAATCACAAATGATGATTTACCATGATATCAACATCTTTCATATTGATGATGTATATAATTAACACACATGCTTTCATTCATTGACTATTCATGTGCAACTTGGAATTAATCCCCATTTTTGCAATTAACATATAACTCATTCACTAATTCCCATTTGATAACTTTTTTTTTTTTTGAAAAATATAAATTGAATTTTCATAATTTATTTTAAATGGCTTGGGTGTAGTCACAATAACATGTACCATAGCAAATGTAACACTTGCTTGGTTTTTTCATGTTTTAAAGTTGTAATTTAATTTGATGTTGTAATTTTAAGATTTGTTTATATAGTTGTATTTTTAATATATCATGGGAACATGTGAATTAATTTGAAATTAGTCCAATGAATTTAAATAAATAAAAATTCATTAAAAATTATAATGTTTAAGCAATAAAAGGATTTGTAAATGGATTGGATTTTTTTTTTAAATGACATTTTTTGCCAAATTTTTAACACAAACTTTAATAAATAGTATGATTTTTTTTTTTGAAATTTATTAAAGATTTTTCGAAGATTTTATCAAGAATATTCCAAGAATATTTCTAAAAAGTAGTCAAAAAATAGGGAGGTGTGGCTCGTGTTATCATTTTTGTACCCGTTTACAAAGTCACCATGTTGATTAATGGTAATATACCCCATGGAATAATTATTTTAATGAAAATTTTCCATGTGGCATAATTTGGGTGAAATTCATGAAAATGAAATGAAATTTCAACCAAAATAAATTTAAATCAATATCTATGTAGGTAGGTAAATAAGACTAGATAAGTAAGGAGCTAGGTAGATAGATAGACTTGTCTACTTACTTACGTTTGGGAAGTAAATAGGCTAGAGGGTTGGAATGAATATATTTTTATTTTATATTAGGTTTAACTTTCAAAGTTAAGCCTTTTTTATTGGCTCATCCCAAATGGCACATTTTTCTAATATGGAAATGTAAGACAACACACCATCCTTATAACCCATACACTATTATTAAATAATTATTAACTAAGTAATTAATTTGTAACTATTATTAATCATTATTTATTAAATATAGGACCTAGTTAGGAAGTAGCTAGTTACCTATTTACTTACCTATTTACTTAACTACTTAATCAACTCACTACATGTATACATATGTATAATGTATAATTAACATGCTTTAAATTACAACATAAATACATGAATTTATAAATATGTCCCTAATATAATTGAAAACACCTTTGTATATTCAAAAGTATAGGTACACCACATAAAGGTAACCAAATTGTGACTACTTTTGTAACTAATTTTATATAGAAGCCTCTCCTTGAATGAAAAACCTAAAAAATAAATCAATATTGAAAGATGGAAAATCTAATAGTTGCAAATTAATCACACCATAGTAAAAAAAAAGTGATAGATTGAAAAAGACAACGATTTATTGTAAAATTGACAAAACATAGTTGCAAATGACAATTAATCGCATATACTCTCATATTGAATGATTACATAATACAAGATTTCTTTTAATGTGGGTGTGAAAAATAAAAAAATTGAAATTATAGACCAACACATGAGTAACATATATCAAAAGTAGTCTTTGGAAAGGACTTTGACCAATGGCACCTTTGGTTTTTTTTATTATGTTCTCACCCAATTGAATTTTAATCAATAGCTTACAAAACATCAGTAGCTTACAAAATAAATTGAAGATTATGGATGGATTTTTCTTATGAAATCCCACATTAAGAAATTTCAATGTAGTAAAAAACACATTGTAAAAAAATGCCTTTTCTTTTTCCCTTTGAAAGCAATTAATCAATCCTTCAACTATTGTGATGACACCAACATTCAATACCTTCTGCTTTGGGTTAGAAATACTTTCATTGTGGTTTGCTTCAACTTTCACGAGAGAAAAGAATACATATATTCCTTTTGTTTGTTTTCTCACAAAGTTTATTGGATTAGACTTCAAACCCCAAAACATAATGCTTCAAATCATAAATCCTCATAGTTCTGAAGCCAATAAATTGAAAATGACAATGAATATCATCAACTTACATTCAAGATCTTTTTGTATTCATGGAATGCTTGTGTGAAAAAATTGAAAAAAATTTTTAGCGATGAAAGTAATTTATTTTTCAACAAAACATTTATCACAATGTCCACTTGCTCTAGATAAATGCAATTGACATGACCTTACATTTGTAAGTAGGTATGAATGGCATAGATAGATAAATAAACATCATTTTTTATAAATTCAATATCTTGCATAACTTACTAAACATTACAAAACCACTTACTAGGTACACCTCTACTCATTGAGGGCTTTCCAACGATACCAAAAACATGATGAAAGGCATAAAGATTTGGGAATCTCAATGTGACAAACAAAATAAATAAATGAAACATGGGTGAAAACACACTACGATGAACCCTTTTGAACACTTTTAAATCTAATATTTCAATACATATAGCAAAATTATTTCAACAAAAACCAAACATATCATCTTTCAAAATTCCTCATATAAAAATAAACCTATTACCTAGAGGCCACAATCACTTAAAGCTATTATACTCTATAATGAATCTAAACACAATATCATTGCGTCAGTAAGCAAGGCCAACAAACTACCTTCCTTAATAGGTAAATATGTTAATTGTGTTGAATCCAAAATATAAGATCATCACTAGTAATGCACAAAGCAGCCTAGAGCCCAAGCATATTAATAATATTTAATTAAATAAATAAATATCTAAACAAGCATTTTATGTTATATTGGATTGCCATTGATTTTCATATTTCAAGAATTTGATTTGCATAGTTTCAAAGCACAAGATGGAAGAGTTCTTATTTAGGGGTTTTGATAGAAGACAAGGGAGTTTCTGGGACCTGGAATGACATCCCCAACAAAAGCCTATCGTTTGCCAAAGCGTGGACAATAATTTCAGGATCTGGATGAAATGAAGACAAGTGAGTTTCTGTGACTTGGAATGAGATCCCGAATGAAAAGCCTATCGTTTGCCAAAGTGTGGACAGTAATTTAAGGATCTGGATGGAAAGGCAGGTAGAGTACTCTCTGAGACCTAGAATGAGATTCCGAAAGCAAACATATCGTTTGTCAAAGTTTTTGGAACCTGGAATGAGATCCCGAAAGGAAGCTTATTGTTTACCAAAGAGCGTGGACAATAATTTAGGGATCTGGATGGTGGGAATACAAGGGAGTTTCCGGAACCTGGAATGAGATCCCTAAAGGAAGCTTAAAGTTTACCGAAGCGCGTGGACAGTAATTTAGGGATTTGGATGGAGCGAAAGCACAGGAATTTCTGGGACCTGGATTGAGATCCTAAAAGGAATCTTATCGTTTACCAACGCAAGGACAATAATTTAGGGATCTGGATGGAGAGAAGACAATGAAGTTTCTGGGACCTGGAATGAGATCCCGAAGAGAAAAGTACACATCGATTCCAGCGTTCCAAACAGGGGAAAAGGACATGCATGATTTAGGGATATGGATGAAGACCACGAGATTTTTGGGGATCTCGTCTCTGGACATCGATTGAGATCTTGAAAGGGGAGCGCGATTGCTTGTACGCCCTCTTCCCGCCTGCTTGCACGAAGACACTGCGAGAATCAAGAGACGAAGCAGCGCCGCGGAGGAGCCAGAAACAGAGCGCCATGACAATGAACGTCGACGAGGAGATCGGCCGCCTGAAGGAAGAGATCATGCGCTTGGGACTCCCGCAGTCCGATGGCTCCGTTTCTGTACTATCCATCTCCTTTCTTCATCTTTTTATTTTCCTCATATGCTTTTTTTGTCCCGCCAATTCGACCACCATCTCCAGAACGAGATCCTTCACAGTTTTCTGTTCAGAGTAAGTGTTAGCGTTATGCAATGGCGGAGAATTTTGCTTCGTTCGCAGAAATCTCGTGCTGCTTTTCTCCAAGACTCTGACATCCCATAAGATGTCACAAGAAGTTTTGATCTTGCTTCATACCCTGAAATTTTCGTAACGATCGTTGACTTATGAGAATCGACAATGTTGTTTAAGGCAGTAGCAGTGGCACATCGACATGGATAGATAGATTCTGGCTTCTGGCTTCTGGCTTCTTTGATTTTTCATTATGCTTCGATCTGCGAGAAATTGTAGGATCAAACTTCGAATGCAATGCTTTTTTGTTTCTTCTTCGTACAGCAAGAATTACACCGTTGATCAGCAGGCATCGGAATTTCAGCTGATACCTTTACTGCCGAAGTCCATCTTTCAAAGCTTTAAATTCACTTGTTCGAATTCCAGTCTTTATTTTGGAATCTGGGGTACTTTGACAACATGTGAATCATAGATTTTAGCTTCAGGTTTCCTCAGAAATGTTCATGATCTTAAAGTTTTTGCTCTTTTTATTGCTGTTTTCTTGTTTAGGTTTTCTTTTCTTTTCTTTTCTTTGCGTTTTTGTCTTTCTTTCCCTTTTTTTTTGCTGTTCTTTCAACTTCTTCATGGTTTCTGTTGATTATCCCAGCCTCTTTTAGGTTTTTTGGAGGTAGCCAGCACCATGTCTGAATTTTCCTGTTACTGCCAGTCTTATGACAGAAACTCAGTGCAATGTTTAATGCATGTCATTGACCTTCATCTGTTGCTGGGAGCTGATGAAGGCAGTGGGGATGGTATGATATCTGTCATACATTGTGCTGCTGCCCATTGAAGGTTTCTGAACTTGCATGTGACTGTCAATTTTGTTCAAAACTGCTCATCAGTTTTGGTTTTGCTTTTAGGGTTTTGGTCTTTAGGGCTGGAGTCACTCTTTTCCCTCATTTGCTGATATGTTGTCAGATCTGGAATCCCTACAACCTTGTCATTGGGCTATCTCTCAATTCTATCCAGGTTGACTTAGATCTTAAGTGTGAAGTTGTCAGAAGTTATTGAGGATGTTGTATTTTAGGGTCAGTTGCTCATTAAAAGACTTGACATTCAAATTGCTTGGGTATGACTTGTGTTGCAAACTTTAGACATGTGATTCCTTTACAGCCTATTCAAAATGTCACTGTGCCATGGTCATTCTATGTGCAGGAGTGGGATTCTTAGCTTAGCTCTTCACCTGCTGACATTTTTGTTTTTGGTTTAGTGGAGTTGTTAACTGGTTAAGGGCTTATTTTGTGGGACCTTGTGGTGTCCACAGGTGAAGTTTGGGACCCTATTCAATGATGAAAGGTGCGCAAACCTTTTTGAGGCGCTTGTGGGTACATTGCGAGCTGCTAAGAAAAGGAAAATCGTGAAGTTTGATGCAGAGATGCTGTTCCAAGGAATGCACGACAATGTGGACATTGTCCTTGTCAAGCCCTGAAGTGAGTTATGGCAAAGATGTGTCATGTCACAACTGTTGGGTCCACCAATTCTTGATTCTTTAGATAACATGAGAATGACATTCTTTTCTGTATTCATATTGTTTGTACTGTTCCATACTTTTGAGGTCACATGTAGATGACCTACAGAAGTTGGGTTATGCTTCTCATGCTTCTTATTTCCTGATGAGTCTTCATAAAACTCCAGGAATCCACATTATCAGATTTTGATGTGCATTCTTTGTGTTGTGGTTAATGATAGAATTGTCAAGAGCAGTTTGTTAGAATGTTTTTGTCTGTTGCTCATCAAGTGAACTTTGACTTTTCAGATTTCTCAAACTGCTTCCAAAAGGATCTGTTATTATCCCTTTCATGCCATTTTTTATTTGCTATCTTGACATACCAATTCATAGTTGAACCTTTGAGGAAACAAAATCAACCCAGGATCTCCTGACTTGAGAATTATCTCAGGTTCTTGTGATCTCTGAATGTTTTATGTGACTGGCAAAGAGGAGGAAAAGTGCTCAGTTGTGCAATCAAAGGGAGTTACTGATTGCAAGGTAAATTATTGTTTGCTAGAGCAGCAGTATCAGTTTGCAGATACGTATGTGCGTACACATCATTCCTACTGACTGCATGAAGATCACATCATATGCGATTGAAGGTGTTACTATAGTTGCTGCTGTTCCATCTCCTTTCAAAACATAGACTCCAGGCTAATATGTTTTGTGAAGATCATCATCACTTTCTTGCAATTCCAAGTTTCTTGACTGATTTGGATTTCTGATACCTACTTGTTTATTGGCTCTGCGCCTCAGGGAGAGACTACTGAACCAAACTGACACCGAGTTCATTTGGTCCCACTAATTTGAGGAATGTCCACCATGTGTTATGCGAGTTCCCAGATTTTGATGAATGCTCACCATGTGTTTGTTACTCTGAATTGTGAGTTTGGTTTTTGAGGAACTTCATGGAACATTTTCGCATTGTAACTGTTGCTAGTTTGAACTTGTGATAAAAGGGCAGAGCCATTAGGCAATGAGAAGCTTTGTTGGCTCTGCCCCTTCAGGGTAGAGACATTGTGATGCACTCAGAAAGGGGCAAAAGTTTGGTATCCCTACATTAGAAGGTCATATGGAATCCACTATAGAAACATTTGATACTCTCCCACATAACTGGAGGACCCACTTGGGCTTGACCATTCTAACCACAGCGGTTTTATAAGAGCATACCCAACCATATTGGGTACTTAGGCTTGTTATAGCATTTTGTTGCTTATATATCCCATGCCTCACTCATAAACTTGAAAGTGGGATTCTCAAAAGTGTCAAAGACCACTAATAGTAAAGGAAGTGGAACAATCAGATAATATGGCCGATCAACAACGATAGGAGATTGTGCCATGAGGATAGATCAAGCAATCTAACTAAATCCAAGCAGGATTTTAACTCAGCATTTAATGCACAAGGTTCGAGAATAATTATAGTAGCTGTTCCCCAAGACGTTCCCAATAATGTTTGGCCAAATTTCAACTTCAATGCATACAAACTGTAGTATCCCTAGTTTTGAAGGGCAGAGTCAATATGTGACTAGCCGCTTGTTTGCAACAGGTGCCAAAGAAAACAGTTTGACAGGAAGAAAATGATCGACGGAGCTAGTGCTTCATCATTTCAATTCTCCCTTGCTGACATTCCCTTGCTGAGACTTGGTGCCAGGGAATAAGCAAGGAAGAAAATGCAGAGCTCAAAGGATTAGGGTTGGAAGGAAACGCTGACAGCAAACAGGCAAAACAAGAGCTATATAGTTCCAGAGGATGGCCAAACTGCGCAGCTTTAGGTGATTGTGCAAGACCCCCTCATTGAGCCAATAAGGCCTAAGCCTTCTGGATATGCCCTATACTTTCACCGTCACCACACACCTCCATTGATGATGCAGATCAGAATCCAAATGCCCAATTTTCAGAGCTTTTTTTTCTTTTGTCTGGACTCTGCGTGTGTGATGCAATTGGATTGTCTCTCTACTAATGCAATGTTCCAAAGCTCTATTTTCAAGCGTCAGAGACTATGTGTCAGCAGTCTCTTTTAAGGTGGTGCATTAGCTCCTGAGATTTTGTGGGTTCTCTCTCAGATTTTGTTAAGCTCTCTGTGTTCTTCATAATTTGCTAGTCTTGAAACCCTAGAACTTGGGGATGCCAATGCTTCGAAAACTACAGCGCTACTCTGCTTTCCTCCTCTTCCTCCATGGCCTCATGTGGATTTAGTTCAAGGTTTAGAATGCCGATCTTTTGCGTGAAAATTTGGATCTAGTTTCAGCAGAATTTGTCAGGGGAGTTTCATTTAGGGTTTGTAGGTTTTGGAGGTTCTTGAGAGAGGAGGAGACGTGCACAAAAATTCCTCTGGGGTTGCCACAATGCACTGTTTGTGTCTTCATGTGATCTCACGCCCAGGTTTCTCGTGGGCCACAAATGGAGACCCTGAGTGGAGGTGGTGGTGCACAAAGTGGGCAGGCCGTTCGCAAGTCTTTTCAGATGTGAGAAAATGCCATTTGAGTTTCTTGAGCAGCAGCCAGAAGAAGCTGTTGTGGTGTGGCAGCAGCTCTTCTAAATCCACGCATGTTGTTGCTTATGCAACTGCAAATGGACAGGTTCCATTTCTTTTTACCTTCTGTTAGAGAAAATTTCCTGTATGTTGTTGTTTTTCTTTGTCATTTGGTCTGTGATTTTGGCACTTACAACATGAGAAACAAAAGAATTCCCACAGAGTTTTGCATGATTTCCAAACATATATGGCATCATGGATTTATCTTTTCTTCAATCACATGGTGCACCAATACTGAAGATGAAAAGGAAATGCTTTACATCATGAAACAAAAGTATGGGATCTAAACTTTGTCAAGGATTTTCTTCCAGCAAGAATTCCATTGATTGGCAGCTCAAGTTTCTGAGTTCACAAGATTTCAATGTTCAGATGATGGCTTTTTCTTGCTCAAACTCTTGGAGTTGAGAAATGGTAGGTGGAGGAGCCAGATGAGAATAGCAGCAATATAGGGGACAAGAAAGTGCAAGAGATTCTCGTTGGGATAGTCCGACTTCAAGCAGACCAAGCAAAGGTGACAGAGTTTGTGGATGAGCGTGCTAAGCTCCTCTCTGACATAGCTGAGCAGGCAAAAGAGGAATATGACAAAATTGCTGAAGAGGCGATGCGAACTATGGATGAAGCTCGGTCCAAGGTAAAACTCAAACTTAGATCCTCTTTACCCTTCAGCTATATGCACATTTTGATCTCACCCAATATCACACTTGGCTATGGCATATATTTTGAGGGAAATTATTCTTTTTGTAGGAATCCATGTACATAGGTTCTCTTGCTTTTATTCAGCCCAGGTTTTCTGGCATTCATTCTCTCTTCTTGCTCCTCTTTTCTGATGTAGGTATTAGAGAATGTGGAGGCCAAAGCACAAGCAATTGAGGAAGAGTTGGCATCTGCACGAGCAGAGATTGAGGCCAACGATCGGGACCTTGATGAGTTTGAAAAAAATGTGAGCAAGGCCCGTAGTGAAGGCTTGTTTTTCAAGGACTTGTATAGTAAGCCCCTCACCACAGTGAAAGAAAGCATGACTCCTGAACAGCAAGAACTCATGAGGGAACAGACTGAGCTAATGTCCAAGGCCCTCAGAAACTCAGCAGTTCTTCAGTTCCGTCAAATTCTATCTGGGGTTGTGGCCGTTTTGTTGATTCTCACTTTAGGGGAGGCAGTCTTCTCCCAGGATGTCCCATGGCCAAATATAGCATTCTATTCTCTTGTCTTAGTTGCAATTCTCTTTCAACTTGGCTATGAGAAGTTGAACACCACAGACAGCACCAACAACAGCAAGAAAAGCTAGCTCAAATGTAGGCTGTTGAGAAATGTGTTCCAACAATATGGAGCAATGACAATACCTGATTGAATCAGCTCAACAAGTACAATGTGACCAGTCCAGCGCTGTCCATCCAAGTATGTTTTCCAATCAATTCTTTTATATGGGCTGTGCAAAATATCATTACTCTCAGGCAAATTATTTGTCAATTTATTCACAAGATTTGCTCAGTGATTTTGTTCAGTCACTGTATCAAATAAAGTCCTTAGTATATTGATTGCAAGAAATTGCATGAGACTCAGTTATACACAAATCTGCTTCTGTAAAGTACCAAATTGCTGAAGCCACTTGCAACATTCTTAACAGAGAGCTGAAATAGCAAACTCCCGAGACTTATTTCCAGAGCTCTTTGCGCCTGAGTCTTTATTTGCAATTGAAAACTGAGGTTTTTAACCCACCCAATTGTCAAGCCTCCCACACGATTCCTTCTTCACAAGACACCATGATTTTCTTTCCATGGTCCAGTCATTGAATTTTGGATTTTTTTTTCCCTTACAAGTATGCAAGGTCTTGCTTCCATAGGTTGTCTACCCAGTGGTCTAATCTGTTTACTCCATTCAATCTAATTTTTTTTGTCTTTTTTTACCACCCAAGATTCTTTTTTCAAACGCATTTATTGGTTTCAAAACTGGTATTTATGATGATTTTTGGCTTTGAAAGTTGAAACATTGATGCAAAAACATGTTTTTTGAACACGAATGATGAAACCTGTAGTGGAAATGAATAACTCTATTCTTGAATAAGTGGATTATTTTGGAAGCAAGATATGGGAAATTTCACATATAAAAATGGGTGACCCTAAATGTTTAGACTCTTTGGTTCATATATATTTAAGAATTTAAGTCCATTTAGGTGTATATTTAAATGGACTTACTAGGAAATTTGATGTTTTCCGAACCTCATGAGAACCCACTTATATGTGGAACCTTCATGTTACATATAGAACTTTCTCTTTTTCTTTCTTCCATGAAGAATGGGAATGCATGAACCTATACAAATTGGACAATCTCCTGTGGCATAGTACCCTAGGGTTCTTCTCTGGAGGGAAATCCCTCAAAATACTAGCAAAATACATACATTTAAGGTTGATGTTAATTCTTTTGCAATTTAGATTGGTGTAAGATGATAATATCATGGTAAGAACATGAATATCTAAAGTCCAAGTAAATGAATAGGTCCTAATAATCAACAACCACAATGTTGTTCATTTAGTCTATCTTTTTGCACCTATTGAACCAAGTTTTATGGGTTGCATGATTTTAAGGTTTGTGAATCTTGATAAATGCACCATCAATGAATCCAATATAACCTTTGAGCTCTCTTAGCGTGATATGTTTAGTCGATGGTGTGTTAAAGATTGAGATTTTGGATTGTGCTTTTGGTTTAAGAGTGGGAATAAAAAGTAGGGATTTTGGATTATGATTCTGAAATAAGATTTTGGTAGTCACTATATACATCTATGTGGGCCCTAGGTAACCCTTCACCTAAATAACATTGTAAATAATAATTAAATATCTTTTAATTTAAGTAGGCCCTTACACAATCTTTAATAAGTATCCTCTTAGTTAGCTCTTAAATTGCCTCTTACGTAGATCCATAAGGAACCCCTAGGTATCCCTTAACTTAAGAAGTCCCTAGTTAGCCTCCTAAATAGCCTTTTAAATATTTCTTAATTTTAGAATTCCAAAGTAATTTCCTAAATAGGCCCCCCTCCCCATGTAACCTTTAAATCATCCCCTAAGTAATCCTTAAATAATCCCCTTTGTAACCCATAACTTAAGAAATCCTTAAGTGATGTCCTAAATAATCCCTAGGTAACCCCAAAATAGCTCCCTAAGTAGTTTCTAAATAGTCCCTTATGTAAGTTCACAAATATCCTTTAGGTATCCCTAACCTAGGAAGTCCTTAGGAAAGAACTGAAATAACCTAGGTAGCCCTAAAATAGGCCAAAATAATCCCTGAATGATTTCCCAAGTAATCCCTAAACCCCATGTATTCATTAAATAATCCCTCATGTAATCTTATAAATAATCCCTAGGTAACCCCTAACTTAGGAAGTCCCTAGATAATAATTCTTAAATAGCTCCCTATTTAGTCCTTAAATGGCTCATGAGTAAGCAAGTAAGTAGCCCCTAGATAGATAGATAAGTAGTCTATGGGAAGGTAGGTAGCTCATAACTAAGAAGATAAGTAAACCTAACATAATTAAGCCCGCTACAAAGAAACCACCAAGTCAATGTGGCCATGAAAAATAGACTTAGAAAAATGACTATAGTAGTCACTTTTGCTTGTGTTTTGAGAAATGGTCCTCACTTTTCTGCAATTTTACGATAGCTCAAAAAGGGCAGATGAGTAGGACCATTGGGATCAAAGTGAGACTGAAACTGAAGACCACTTTATGGATAACTTTATTGTTTCACTCCTTCAAAATTTAAACATTCTCTACGGTTTAGGTATATTTAGGTAGCCCCTAAGAAACGAAACTTCAGCACATTGTCTTGAAGCCGCCTTGTGTTCTATTATGATGGATGTCGGTATTATAAACCCCAATTGAAATCATATGGCCTACTCAGGTTTTCAATTCCATGGAAGGAGCAACATCTTTGCATGTGCACAAGGAAAGGCGATATTTGAAATCATCACCTCACATGAAAGCATCTGATTTATTTTAAGGTATAGAAGGTCCCCCAAGATATATATGCACATTCGATTTATTCCTAGTTGTTTGTGCCACGACCAACACTTAAGTTCAATTTCATTGAATTTCCCTTCCCCTTTGGTCAAGTGTGGTGCAATTGTTCAATTATATTAATGTTAATCCACACATATGACTTCATGAAAATTTCCAATCAATTTCCAAAGTCCATCATATATAATGGTTGGGAATGTTGCATGGAAATGAAACAAATAAACCCTTAAACCCCAAGTCCTCACTCAAGGACTCGTGGTGTTAATGACATCACGAATACTTGCTAGGTTTTAAGGCATCTGGAGGCCTTGAAGGTAGCTTGTGTAATCTAGAGATTGGGGAAATAATATGTAATGTCCACCACCATAGGAACATTGTGTCATAAATGGTTCCATTTTCATGGTCAAAACACATAGTAGTCGATGGACATATGGGGACCCATGTAACTAGAGTCTTCATGCTTGATTGAATATGAATTGAAGTATGAGAACAAAGGCCTCCCATGTTACATCTAGAGCTTGTGCAAACATTGACTTCAATTGCCGTGTATGGAAAGAAGAAGAAGAAGAATGGATATTGAAGTCCAAGCATTGAGACCACATAAGTATGTATTTTAAACTACGTATGCATATTCAAGCTAAAACAATAAATTCGGTTCAACTTCCTTGCACATGCTTTTACTCCAAGAATTTTGATTCCCCACGTAGTAGAAGGAAGTTGGCCATGAAGTTGTTGTTTCACTATGTCCCCACAAAAGGTGATAAACACAGTTGGGAATAGAAATTCTCTCTCTACCTACAAGAATTTAGATTGGAGCAAACAAGTGGTCGACTACTTGAGATGGTTCCACCATAGTGACATGATGATGATGTTGTCAAGGGACATCAACCTACATGTGGTGTGTGCCAGAACCACATGTGATAATTTGTCACAAATGTTTGTGTTGTCAACTACTCGTGTGACTGAAAATTACAGACTTTTGGTTCCAGATCATGAGAGATTCATGCTTTGCTTCTGTTGATAAAAGTTGAAGTGAGTCAAAAACTAGTTAGGTGTTATACATCTTATATATATATATACATATACAAGAGCAGGGTTTCTTTTAAGGAGTTTGTGATGTAGCCAAAGTGACCATCATTCACAAAATGATTTAGCCAAATTTGGTTACATACTGGAAATGAAAGTAGAAAGAAAAACAGAATCCTTCTATATTCTTGGCTACCTACAGGAACTTATCATAAAAATCTGGTGATTTGGAATAAAATTCAAAAGCTGGTGAATTTTTGTCATTTTTTTTTGCATGAAAAATCCTTTGAATATTAGGTCAAAATCATATTTTTCGGGTTGAAATTTGCTAAAAATTCGCCAGTAAAGGAAACACTAGATTTGAGAGTGTGTCAAGCAGATCAGCCTTCCCTTGTGTCCTTTTGTGTAGGGTAACACTTGAGGCCGAGGGCATTACCAGAATAAGAGCTCATGGTAGGTGGAGTTGAGCCAGGTCCAATTCCAGAAATACCCATAGCCCCGGGCATTACATGCTGGAAAAAATCAATGATTTAAGTTCATTTTGTTTTCCCCCCCTCGAGATACCCAGAGAGTATCTGGAAGGTACCCCAACGGGTATCACAGGGAAAAAAAAAATGATGCAAGGCATTCCAGAAAACAAAACAAAGTAAAATGCCTCACGAGTTCTTAGCTTGGTAAAGTGTTCCTCCCAAATACACTCACTATGAACCTTGTTGGAGGTTGTTACAAGTAGAGTAGAGGACATGCCTGTTTCCACCATGGAAAGTGATATTGACGGTTCTCATGGAGATCATCAAGGGCATACATATCCATGGATTTTTAAAAATTGAATAACTGACTCCGACATATAACCGTGGTTCTCAAATTTCTGAGAGCTGATCCTGACATATGACCATAGCTTTCAAAAAATCTGAGAACCGGTCAAATAACCTTCTATAGAACTGCCAATTCCTTGCATGTTATTGTATATATATATGCGTATGTGTGTGTGTAAATTTCACTTTTCTTAAAAAGAAAGCTCTCTTTCATCTCAAAAAATTTGGTGATTTTTTTTTTTTGTGTGACCCTATCCTTGCACTTGGGTTCTTGTAAATGAAATGCTAATCTTGGGCAGCCTTTTTTGCACCACCAGAATTTCACCAAAAAGCGAAATAAGAATTTTAAAATGAAGTGCTTTTTGAAAGTTTCAATCACTGGATGGGAAGGAAAAAATATAATTGAAAATAGCCAGATTACATTTGATGTTCAATATGTAGCCAATAATATAGGAGGATGATTAAAGATTTGTGTTTCATATCTGGTTTATAGCCAGATTTGGCTAACTCTTCTTATGGATGATCTTCACTTCTCTACCGCTTCCTGCAGACGATCACCAATTTGAGTATATTGAAAAAATCTCAAAAAAGATATTGATTTTGGGTATAAGTTGTGCAATGGTACGTTCATGGTGTGCATGGTGGAATGTTGCAATAGGGTATTTTCTGTGCAATGAAGTGTGTGATCATAGGGTAACTGGAAAATGATGAACTCAAATTATATCGATTAGTTCTTGGTCACATATTTTTACAAACATATTGTATTTGTAAATTCTGAAAATTGAGTTTCATGGCCAACATGGGATCAATGTTTTTCTTTTTGGCAAAATCTTGCCCCTTGTTGATTTTTTTAATTTTTTTTCCAAAAAGTAATATTTGGGTTTTTCTATCACCATATTTAAAAAATAAACTCAGAATAGTCACCATATTTTTATCCTACATTCTTGTATGTAGCCAACAATATAGAAGGAAGCTTACATTTTTTCCTTTCATAATTCATTTATAGAAGAAATTGGCTAAACCTTTTTTTTAATCTATTGCCAGCTTGGCTACATCACAAAATTGTTATTAAGAAAACACTACATAGCATAGGTGCTATTTACCAAATTCGAGCAAGAAATAATTTGATATGAGGAGAATACTTTAAAACCTGTTCTAAAGTGTGCAATAATAGGGTTTTTGGTGATTTTCACACTTAGAAACAATACATTTTGGAAAAAAAAAATCTTTTTAGTGTAGATTTGGAACAGAAATTTTGCAATACACACTGTGGGTATTTGAATTTTGTAATACCCGATGGCTCTGGGTGTTTGAAAAAATTCAGAGTCAAAGAACCACTGATTTGGGGTATTTCAAAAACTTCAAAGAACCACTGGGTTTCATGAAAGAACTCACAAAGACCGAACAGTTTTAGCTGGATGTTTGAATTTTTCAAAAAAATCGAGAATGGGCATAGAATTTTTTGATAACTGTAGTTATGTATATTGAAATCAGGTATTTGATTTTTGATAACCATGATTATAAACTTTGATACCCAACAAGGGGTTGGTGCAATTTCTAATACCCACCTACTTTTTTTGTAGATCCATAGAGAGACCAGTTGCGGCTGAAGGGCTATTCACCATCTGCTAATCACTGAAGACATCAAACAATGGCTTTTGATTCAGGGTTTAGGGTTTAGGGTTTTAGGGTTTAAACCCTAAACCCAGCAAAAAGCAAGAAAAAAAGAAAAAACCTGCTTGCTGAGCCATCAGTTTTCTATGGTCAAATTTTGCCAATTGGCCCCTAAAAAAAATCAAGTGCAATCATACAAAGGATTTTTGTGGGGGAAAAAACAAAGAGAGGCATAGTTGCCAGATTTCAATGATTTTTTTTCTGGTACTCACAGGTCTTTGATTTTTCTAATAACTGTTGGTTCCAGATTTTTGAAAAGCATTAGAATCAAAGAACAAAGAACCACCGGTTCTCCACATTTGAAAAAAATAATCAGAGTCAAACAACCACAGTTCTGGGCATTTGAAAAAGAAATCAGAATTGAAGAACCACCAGGTTTCATGAAAGAACCATGATTATACATAAAAATCAGGTAGTTGATTTTTCGAGGGTTTGTAGGTGTAGAGTAAGGCACACCTTTTAGGGGCTTCACAAGTTTGAGCCCCTATTAGAGTTAAAGGGGGGTGAAACATGTGACCTTGTGTTCAAGAACATTTTTTAATGTTTTCAATTTCAAATCTCACAAAAGATTAATTCCATGATTTGATTCTTATGCCAATTTTTTAACAGAAATGTGCTAACTTATTTTAGATTAGGAACACCTAACCTTGAAACCCCTTTAACTGCATACTCTCAGAACACTGGTTTTGACCAGTGTTGGGCGGTTCTCACTTTTTCAGTGAGCACCTTAAAGGTTGTCAATCCGGTTCTCAGAATGAGAATCAGAGATTTTCACTTACCATTATAATGGTTTTGAGAACCTGCCTGTTGATTCTTGCCCAAGTGAGAGAACCCACTTTTTAAAAACCTCAAAGGGTATCAGTTGAAGCTTTTCATGATTTTAAAACATGTGAGCACTGGTTTTCAGGGTTTTCAGTGTGTAGTTAGGTTTAGGTTTTAGTTTGCGCAGCACTAACCTCCTCAACAGCTCTGTCAGCAAGAGCTTCATGAAGAAACCTCTGACTCTTTTATAACAAAAGGGGGCTTTTTTTGTTACATAATTAAAATTCGCAATAAATTAAGTAATTAAAAAACAATTCTGGATATTTTTTTTATTTTGAAAACCGGCTTCTGGGAAATGTTGCTGAAAACCTTGGCTTGTAATTTTGATGAGAACTGGCAGGACTGAAAACTGTTGAGAATTTTCTTTTCCAAAAATTTGAAACCCTTAAAAATTATCTAAACCTTTTCTTCTTTTAAAAAAAATGAAAACCTGAAAAGTTCTTTAAAACAGTTGTGCGAACTGAAACTGACGAATTTTACCCAAATTTGTTTTTAAAAGTGAGAATCACCCAACACTGGTTTTGACCTCATTATAGAGGAAGCATAAAGCAAGCAATCAGAGGTTAGATCTCTCTTCCTCTCTCTCTTGGTTTTCCATTTCCTCATGTGGATAGATAGAAAGACAAAGTCTACCCACATGAAAGCAAAGAAAGCCATTGTGGGCAACTGGAAGCTACATCAGCATGACAAAAGTCCCTGATAGCTAATTCACTTCATGTTACACTCGTGCATCTTACGGATCAACTAGAACCTGACAACAATGGGTTTTAACAAAATACAAGCTTCCTCAAGTTCCCTGGACACCAGACAACAATAGCTCAGCAGGAAAAGCTCGTGCAGCCAAATTCTAATCCTTCTTTCTTTGCCCATGTTCTAGGAGCTGAATCCTCACTCACTCACTCACTCACTCAAAAGGACATTTGACAAATTCAATTTATGTGAAACTTGTGGGGTCGATACACAACAGATTTCATCACACTTAAATTATTGTCTCATAATTTCTTCTTTTTTAATCTCTAAATCAATCACATGTAGGCTAGTTGATCTTTCATCAAGTATAAATACTTGATATATAAATCTTTAATCAAGTTTTTATATTTGTGGTCACACATTGAAAACCACATATAGAAATCCAAAGGTTTTTACTTTTCTTCTTCTCAATTTTGGTGAGTGCAACCCTTAAAAAATCACTTCATTTTTTAAAAAAATAACATTTAATTTCGCTTTAAATTTTTTTAATATGAAGTGATTTTGCACTTATAATCAAGAGCATTAAGAAAAAGGCTGATAAATATGCACAAGATGGAATGATTGCTTTTGATTGGCCAGCTATAATGATTGACCCACATGACAACATCTATCTTGGATGTGAGATAAAACCATTTGTTTTTCCATCAATTTTGTGATGCAACCAAAGTGGTGAATATTCAATAGGAAGATGTCACTATAAACTAGGTATGAAGAACAAATCTTTAATCATCCTTCTACATTTTGGGCTACTTATTGAAACCAAATGTAGAAATCTGGTGATTTTTACTTGTTTTTTGTTTTACCTCTAGTGATCAAAAGCCTCAAAAATCATTTAAAAAAAAAGAATTTGGTTTTAATTTCTGGTTTTGGCAAAGTTTTGTCAATTGAAAAAAAGGATATGATAAACATTGGTTGACGCCCAAATAGGTGGTTTGGGTGGAGATGCTCTAAGTACTTTGTGTACAAATTCACATTGTACAAAAGATGAATAACTTCACACTCAATGTTTTCATTTTGCAAACGTTTGCCAAATGGTGAATTTTTTTTCAAAATGGAAGAAAAAGGTTGTTGGGTTTTCAGTGGCAAAATTTCACATTTTCTGGAAAAAATAAATCTAGACTCTGTATCAAGTTCCAGAAGTTAGACAAAAATATAGAAGGGTGCATAATTGTTTTTACTTTCATTTTTTATTAATATCCAAATCTGGTTAAATATTCTTATGGATGATCACAACTTCACCTACTTCACAAAATTGAAAGAAAAAAAAAAAGTAGTGTAATACTTGGGCCAGTTTGACATTAATTATATTATTGTTAGAAATGTCAAATTCTTCAAAAAAAGCATTTCTTCAGAAAAAAATTTCTGAAGGAAAATAAAGAATCTGATGGAATATTTGTGAATATATATTGTTTGTTCAAATGAAATCCTCAAAATTAATTAATTATTGGACAAACATGTGTCAAAGTGGCCAAGGTACTAGGGTACTGGTAACAACTGACATTATATGAACTTTGCGATTCATATAATTCTGGTTTCAATTCTTTAAAAAGACGGTTTTAAGGTCTGGATTCAAATCCAATCTTCCAGACCTCTAGTTTAGATATCTCAAAACTTAACCTAAAATCTTAAGCTGCAAATAACCTGAACTTGCCAACACTGGTTTTAACCATGGTACCGGTGTAGGTGCTAGTTCATTTAAGCCCCCTAAGATATGTGTTACATACCAAGATCCGTGTGCACGTACCAATGGGCCTCATACCAAAAATGTAATGGATTAGAGTTGTACCCAAAAGTAATCCCCAGTTTGGACTCCTGTTTTGGACCTTTGTTTTTTCATCTCATGTCCAGCTTAAAGCTATTTTCTAAATTCAGCCAAACTGGGGGATCAATTGTGTGATTAATAGATTGTGAGAGTGTATTAGTGATGAGAATGTTGTTTTACTTGACTACAGTGGAAGGCCAGATCTTGGCCCAGATCTTCGTGTTTAGAAGCAACCGCAACAAGGGGTGTGTCACACTGTGGTCTTGCCATTTACATTAAAAAATATCTGAAGGCAAAAGAAGAATTATGGAAACTCAAATATTTCACCATGACAAATAATAATGTTCAAAAAAACCTCTAAAAGAAACCAAAATCCTTCAAGATATTATAACTCTATACCTAAATCTCAAGTTTCAACACAAGCCAAAATATCATTTTTCAAAAATCCTAATATAAAAATAGACCTATTACCCTGGGGGCCAAATTCCCTTAAGCTACTATACTCTATAATGAATCTAAACACAATATCCTTGCCTACCAAGGAAAGGCCGATAAACTGGGGCTTATACCATGGTACCAATGTACGTGCTGGTTCACCCAAGGCCTTGCCAAGTGGCTGTTGCAACATGAATTTAATACACTTGAATTCACCTAGAGTGGGAAAAAAAGTTTAGCTCTTGTTTCCTTTGTAGAACATAGAAATGATATATTTTACCTTGAAATTTGGCAACAAAAAGGAAAAGATTAATATAGTGTCATTGTGATGTCATGAGAATGATAATGTGTAGGGCAAAGCCCTCAGCAGCAGCAGCAGCAGCAGCGCTTTATTGAAATAATGAACTGTGACAGGCAGAGCCAAGCACAAGCCCAAATCTGGTGAAGCTTACTGCCAAGGGCTTTTACCAGGCATAAATTGCTGCTGAGAAGTTCCTGAATAAAGTGCCCTCCAATACTAATTTCTTTGGATCAGGTCTTTAACCATGAAATAACCATCCAAATGAAACCCACCTTCATTTTACCCCCAACCAATTCTTTCTGGCACAACCTGGTTCTTTAACTCATTTAGATTAGTTCTTTATATTAATCTGGTTCTTTAACTTCACTTTAAAATTTTAGGATTAAAATCTTCAAATATCTTTTCAAAATTTTTGTAAGGAAATAAACAACCACAAGGTTGATTACAAAACTCTAATGTGATCTCATTAACTTTGAATGCAAACCTTGCCCCATCCTAAGACCCTAAACCCTAAATAATCCTAAACTCCCAACTCTTAGACCCCTAAGAATCAGACTCAAGAGTTATGCATATAACTTACCTGAGTATCAAAATTCTAAAATTTAAAAAAAAAAAAGATCCAGTTCTCAATGAACCAAATATCTCAAATTTGACATCCGAAACTTCGGGTATCAACTCAGGTAACACCCTAAGTGATACTTGGTCACTTCCTTGGTTGATAACCAGTTGATAACCAGGTCAATTCAGAACTAGGGGGTTTGGTACCCACCCAACACTGGTTTCTACCTTCTTATTAAAGTCCTAATGAGGCTAGCCTAGGTTCATGACTTATCATGGATCGGGTCAATATCTTTTGCAACTATAGTAAACTCTCTCTAAACTAATACTGTGTAAACTAATATTCTCTCTAAACTAATATGCGGGCACAGGTCTGTGGCGGGCCTCATACTTAATCTAATAATTCTCCATAATTCTCCATAAACTGATATTCAATATTTTTTTCCAGTCCCATAGCATTTTATAAACTAATACAGCCCCTTTTATAGAGCGAAGGAGGATATTCTGACAGTACTCAGAGTGCAGCTTTCCACAACCTCACTTTCTGCCAAGATTTCTACCACTCATGTCATATGATTTTCTACGTGCTTCTTTGATCCTCCACCAAGCTCCACAAGGTTCTGTTACCTTCCCCAATGATCCATGACCTT
>Ga0116228_10000296_pt1 | contig 36431 bp, 23 predicted proteins | sample S1TSphfallax_2_FD_89694 | JGI IMG/M metagenome (GOLD analysis project Ga0116228, IMG submission 89694) | Host-associated microbial communities from peat moss isolated from Minnesota, USA - S1T2_Fc - Sphagnum fallax MG | ecosystem: Host-associated > Plants > Peat moss > Unclassified | place... | reverse complement strand
TTTTTTAAAACACAAAAAAGAAAAAGCCCCGGAAGGATTTTACCAAAAAAAAAAAAAAAAAAAAAACAGAAATCCAGACTAATGTGAAATAAATAATTGCACAGAGGTGCAAAGTGACTAAGTTACTAGCTCTATATATGGGATCAAAAGGTGCCACAAATTTATTAATTAGTGATACTTCTTTGTGGAAATTTCACTAAATCTTAATTTGAGAACTTAAATTACCCTTGCTAAATCCAAAAATTGGCAGCCCTTTTGGTGGGACATTGGAAATAAGAGGCAGATTCAACATTCAAAATAGACCTTCCACTAATGGGACTTGTTTCTCTCTGCAGCTAAAAAAAGTTAAAACAGTGATTTTCTTTCCAAATTGGTTACAAGCACTCCAATAGAGGAGAGGCTTAAAGTGAAATTATGTTTTGGCGTCTCCCTGTCTGTCCTTGGAGGGTACCTCAGCTATTTTTAGGTGAGGATTTAGCAAAAACGTTTTTTCTCTGCACAAGTAGAAGGGACAATTTGTATGCTAAATATCTAACTAAACCTTGCCAAGTGTATTGGATATTTGCTCAAGATGTTGGTACCATGGTAAAAATCCCAAAATCCTAAATGTTACATATATCCCATGCTTAGACTAAATCAGGGTCTCTCAGTTCAAATCTAGCATTTTTTTGCATTTTTTGGGTTTATGTAATATGGTCACTAAGAGGCCTTAATAAAAAAGGCTAAGGTACGAACTTGGGCGCCGGTTCTCCTTGGCCACATGGAACACCCTCCATTAGTTAAGAAATGAAGCGTTCATTTTCTGCTGTCACACAAGTCATTTATTCCATTAACAATTTCTCTCTTTTTGGGCTTCGGCTCTAAGTAAACTCCTGCAATATGAGTTGAGCATGTCTTTATACTGAAGAAGGCACTTATGCTACTGTCCAGGGGAAGTTATTTGGATTTTTTTTCAAATGATGTCAAAACAATACAAGGTGTAACTTATTGAATTTTTAAGAATAATTCATTTAAGTATAAACAAGTTTTTAAGAATTAAATTATGAGAATATAATTTATATATATCTTTAATATTCCATTACATCATAGCATAGGGTGAAAGCATGATAAACTGTAGAATTCAATGATTTTTATTGTTTATGTGTCAAGCTAAACATAAAGTAATACCAAAATTGATCACAAAATTTATATATATATATATATATATATATATATATAATTTAAATGATAATTTTTTTAAAAATCACTATTATGAATTAATTTTACAATTATACATTGTAAAAATAGGTTTTAAATAGACTTTTCTAAATGTAAGAAACTTTTGAAACTTATTTTTTGAAATGTAACATTTGTTTCAATTATGTGTCAAATATATCAAAAAATATATATGATATATAATTTGAACTTTATATAATAACTTCACATAAATTTATTTCAGTAAAATTTTTAATAAAAAATATTAAAAAATATCACCTGGGAACTAGTTTGTGCCAAATTTGTGAACAACAGAAAACAAGAACTCCACAACCTAACGGGTGTCCTGCAAGGTAGAATTTTATCACCTATGTTATCCAAAATCTATCTACATAAATTTGACGTATAAATTAAGAACTTCGCAACTAGTCTTCGTATGCTTAGCAAGATTTCAAAATAAACCCCCGACTGAATACTCCCACATACTATATCAAATTGTTGACTTAAATTTTAACAAAGGTTAAAATTCGAAGAACTACTAATTTAAAATAAAAAAGTAAATCTTCTAACTAGAAGAGCGAAAGCGACTTGTGGCCTTTACTCTCTTTTGTGTAGGTATCAAAATCTACCATGTATGATATGCAGATAATTAGGTAATGGGAGTGGTCGGGCTGAAAAGCTTGGTTGTTGAGATCAAAGATAAAGTAAAGGAATATCCAACAAAGAAATGAAAACTGAAATGAAGCAAAGAGAAAATTAAAATTACCCACCCAACTATGGAAAAAGGTCAGTTTTTAAAAGTTTTAATAGATGCTAAGAATGAAAGGTATGCAAAAAGCTTGTTACTACAAAGTAAGCAAATAGATTCATCTGAAATCAAAGGAAAGAATTTGGCGCTATAACATGATAATTCAAAGTCTCATAAATTACTACTCTTTTGTGGACACCAAAAAATAATGTGTAGAATCTTATGGATTCTAAGATTTTCAGCCGTCTTCACCAAAAAAATGGAAAATTCCTACTAAAGTTTTCTCTCATTTATCGAAAGGAAATAATAAACTCAAATTTTGGATTTCCGATCAATGGCGAGAATTTGGACATAAAAATTTACCCCCACCGTGGGAACCCCTAAGTAAAAGACGCTCGTCATATTTTAATTTTGCTTATTCGGGGATCAAAGAATGGAAAACTTGAAACTAATTTGCAACAAATGAGTCTTTCGAAGGAATAAGCACCCACAACTTCAAATAACCAGAAGAACTATTCAGATTTCTCCTCCAAAATTGGCAATACAATTTTTTTAAATAGAAAGACAACTAGAGCATCTCATTTAAATTGAGAACTTGTCTCAAATCTTTCTACTTGGGAAAGAACTTTCTATTTTAATCATTTGGAAAGGGAAAAATGGCAAACACTTGAACATTCTTGGACAAATTTATTCTTGACTAAATTAACCCAAGTGATAAGTATCTTATCTTTGTTAGTGAAGGCACTATACCTCCATAATAAATTCCAACTTCAAGAAATTCATAAAGAAGTACCTCGATGGACTTCGAAATTGAAAAACAATAAATTCGACATTATAGCTATTGGAGTTACTGATATTTGTCAAAGAAAAGTTAATAATTTGGGATATCTTATAAAAAGAAGAGATAAGAGAAGAAAAATTGTGAGACGTTTTTTGCAACAATCAGATTTTCGTCGAAGACTAGTGAAAGGTTCCATGCATGCCTGGAGATGTAGAATTCCATTATGGAAAATTCTACAACTTAAGATGCACTCTCCATTATTTTTTAGAATAAATTATTGACAAGCTAAATTCAAAAATATTTGTTCCCTACTTTACTTATTTCAAAGTTTTAAAAACTTTGTATTCAATTTAATATAAAACCCAATGAAAAACAACATGGTTTCAAAATAAATAAAATTTGAATCCATTTCTTTGTATTTAAAAAAAAATTGTTGTGTTTTTTATTTCATTTTAATTCAAGAACATTTAGTTATATGCTGCAGATAGTTGCTAAACAAATTATTCAGGTGGTGCAAGCACTGTGAGAAAAAAATATCTGCACATCAACACTTTTGGAAAAAACCTCAGCAAACTTCTTATGAAATGAACCTTCTAAGATCTATCCTGGATCTGCCTTAGAGATTGCAAAGTAAGGAGCTGACCATGGTCAGGACGCAATCCTCATTCCGGTATGAACATTTTCCTCGATTTCACCAGCTGATGCCGGGGTCTTGCGCTGTGGAAGTGGCATCTCCCAAATACTTGAGGCCAATAGCAAGCAGATTGGGTGGGAACAAAGACCAGAGAGCGCAGAGATAAACGGCAAATGTGTGTGAACAAGGGAATCAGTATCATGACATATCAAGTACTGATACATAAATAATACACTTCTCACCTAGTTTGACAAAGGCATTGTGGACCATTAAAAATCACTTGTGACTATGTATATGCATATTTGAAAAGGAAGACTTCAGGCCTAGTTGTCCTACTAGGAGGCAAAAGGAAAACCTATAACTCAATACTAGTTGTAGCTCAGTGTCTTCAGTTTGTAGCATATTGTACAATGCAGATCAGAAACTTCAAAATTTGCTAATTCAATGCATGTGAAGGCAAGGTTTCTTTTCATACAATCCTAGTGCAAAACTTCAGGTTTACACCATAAGAGTGAACAAGAAAGGTGAGTGTGCACAAGAGTGTGGACCAGTGCTGTGTGTGTAAATGGTTTGGGACTTACACTCTGTGTAAGTATAAATCCCATAATGAAATTTATTTACACTCCACGCAAGTGTAAATGTAAAATACGAAACATGTAATTGTAAGTGTATAAATAAATAAATAAATATATATAGTTTTACATGGTCCAATAAAACAATGTAAATGTAAAAATATATATATTATCTGATTTTACAAGACTATGTAAAACAATGTAAATATATAACAATGTAAATTGTAACTTGAGGAGGGGAGATTTCATAATGTTTTTGAAGATAAGGCAGCTAAATGGTCCATTGCAAAAAAACAAACCATCAAAATATAAAAACCCACAACTAGTTCATATGACTTTGCAAGAAGGTCTGGTCATTAAAGATATATAATAAAATTATCTATAAAGTAAGGAAAACAACACTAAAACCATGAATTTGATCATAAATAGGGTGAGATTTCAACAAAAAAAACATTATCAGTCAAGGGCGGGGGAACTCAGTTTTTGTGGTGAAGTGAGTTTCACCTTGTCTTGCCTTTTTTATTTTAGCGCCTCCACTATTGATGCATATATTTTCACTGCTCTTACTTGTATAATTAATCTTGAACCTTGTGCATTTAATGCTGATTCTCAGCATTTCATTCCTAGATTTAATAAAATTTCCTTACTTTTATGGATACCCCTGAAAGAAGGGTTTGGGGTGAAAGGAGGTCCAAAGACAAGGTGACTTTACAAATAATTTTGATATTTACACTTACACACCTCAAAACATTTACATGCGGCTGTCTAAGTGTATTTGACAGATCTTTACACTGGCCTCATGTAAGCGCAAGGAAATACATATACATTGCAACAGGATAAGTGTAAATGTAAAAAAATGGACATGCACTGGATTGACACACCATCTATACAGCTATTGACACTTACACGCACAAAACTGGTGTGGACCAATATTTGTCTTTGTAAAAGCACTTGTATCTAGGAAGTAGTCATGCTTGTACAACTGGAGGCAAAATCAATGTCTTACCGTGGTCCAAGCACATTAATAAGAGCCAATGGTGTTCCTTTAGGTCATTGCTTAATTTGAAATACTTTTGAAATATTCTGAAGTCTTAAATAAGGGATGTAGACAATGGGGCTTCTGAACAATTTCCACTAGTTCTGTGGAGTGAACTGCTCCAGGCGGAAGGAATGCAATGAAGCTGAATCTTTAACACATATCTAGAAGGCTCTGTACAAGACAAGAATATATATATATATATATATATGCATTTTTTCATGGGCAGGAACATGTTGATGGAGGACCTTAAACAACCTCCCTACAAACTTTGTGAGGAGTTGTCCTTGCGCGGGTGATTTGCCCTGGGGGTGCAGAATGAAAATGTTTATTTTTTCATGTACTGCTCCTTGTGGGCCTACGACCACATACCTTAAGGGTCAACAATCAAATCAGCAGCCTAGTTCCGTCCACTTTTGGTTAGGCCTTTAGTTTATCTTTTGTTACTTTTTTTGTTGCCATAAGTTCAATGCCATGTCTGGACCATGTGGGCGCCACACAAGACTAGGCAATGACACTTGCAACATTAGTAGGGGGGCATTTAGAGTCCTGGGATAATGATGACAAAGGGCCACAGGCATATCCCTTGGACTGCGGAAACAAAATAATCACTCACAATGACAATTTGCTATCTCAAGTCAAATGTGATACTGAGGCCAAGGCCATTGGATTGGTCACTTGTGGAGCTGACCCACATGGGTTGCTTGCACATATTTCCACTTTTATCACAGGCCACCAAAGTCATTGTCTCCTTTTAGAGCCTTCAATTCAACAGTGAGCATTTTTCTTGAACACAACAAAGTCAAACACTTTCTAACCAGCTTTACTGATTTGTTGCTATGCAGAATCCAGGATTGCTTGGAGATTCGCATCCCACTGTCCCTACAATTGGGGAGGGGGTGGAAGAGAATCCTTGGTTTGTCATTGCTTGCACTATTTTCCCAGGGTTTTTCTTTCATTTTACTCATCTTGCCATATTATTTTCTGAACGTGTCCATTTTACAAGGTTACGTATCTTGCCCTTTTCACCATACCCATCTTTTTATTGGATAACTTTCCAATAAAAAGTTGCTGTCCCCTTTTGAATTGTCCTGTGATCACCCACTTGGGCAATTTCACTCAATATCTACCACTTGGGATATGTCATGTGGACTACTGTATGAGTATTTTCTAAGGGCCCACAAGAAAGACGTGTTGGCTGTTTATTGTAAATTTAACCCTTTCTTGTACGGTTGGAAACTTTCTCCCAATAATTAACCAGGTACATGGTACATTTGGACTCAGAGATACTGGTTCTGTAAGGAAGGGATATTCTTAATGTTTAGAAGCAACCCCAGAAAATTTTCAGCCTTTTAGTCTTCACCATGGGACCAGTTTAGCCGAAGGTCCCCCAATGAACTCATACATAACAAACTCTCCAAATGGATGAAATTGATATCATGAAAAATCTATATCATACGGATAAACTTGATGACATGGATGGAACTCATGACACAAATGAAAAATTGATCACATTAAATCATATTCATCACATGGATGAAATGGGAACATTTGGATGAAAATGATGAATTTGATAAATCTTGACATTGAATGTGGATGAAACCAATGAAAATGGCTGAAAGCTATGTGACAAATGAATTCAATGATATGGATGAGACAAGACCCTGTGAATGAACTGGAATGAAAATGTTAGTAAACACACCAACAGAATTGGGTCCAATATGGTTCAACCTCATCACATGGACTGAAGTTGACAACATAGATGACAAAATTGAATTGCCAAGGACCACAACAACAAGGTCAACAAGCAAAGTATACACATGGTCATGTCATGCAAGTGTAAACTAGTGTTAAATCAGTATATATAGATTGAAACCTCAATGTATAGTAATAATATATGAGTATTGGTATTGAGGAACATATTAGTTGGGTATGACTTTTCACGTATGTACTTAGATGATATTCATATACCAAGGTGGGTTTGAATTGTTCAAACTAAAGACTAATATTGGTGTTGGGCTTTGTAATATTGCAAGCCATACCGATACTACTCAAGCTTGCAAGCACTGGTGTTACTATGTGAGAATAATTCACACCAAACCATGCTTCACTAGGTTCCTCCAAACAACTTTATTGCTCCTTTGATGACAAGAAAGTTTTTGGTTTGGACCCAATTGTGAAATATTCCTTTGGCTTGCAAATATCTATTTCCTTTGAATGTTGTACACAATTTCCTAGATTTTCACTTTAATTTTATGTCATTATTGTTTGTGTCATTGTTCATAGTTTATTATGCACACATTGTGCACATCAAGGATGATTTTGTCACAACTAACTTGATGTTGTTGTTATGAAAATTAAAAGAGAGCCAAAATGCCTTGGCTAGTTTGGTGGCTAATTTCATTACTTTAGTTTATTCTCACAACTTTCATTGAAGGAGTAATAATCTTCAATGGGTATAACTAAACTAGTTGGTCATAATGGTTTGTCAATTGTCAAAATTTCTTGAGGTTTTGTTTATTTACAATTTTTCAATTTATTTACATGGAAGTTGGGAATGTCATTTGTTACCCAAATTTTGTAACAGGTAACTTAGCCGGTTATTGGACCTAATAGGTTGTTATATACAATAGGTTACTTTATTAAACTTATGACCTAACCTAACTTGTTACAGAATTTCACAAGTAGCATTACACTAGGCTAGTAAACATGTTGATAAGTAGTTAGTCAACAGGTAGTTTGTAGATCAGGTGGTTGGCAAAATAGGTAGTTACTTGGACAAGTTGTTAAACAAACTATTTTTTGAACTTTTTTTGGACTATTAATGTTTGTACTATTTAATTATTGTTTAAATGATCCATTTGGACTATTTAAGTTTTGAATTAGTGAGGAGGACTTCACATTTTGATTATCACTTTATCATTAGATCATTTTATCATTTTTTTCATTGGACCATTTTGTTTTCTACTTTGAGGAACAAAGCAACTATTTTCTTTGCAATTATGTTTTCTTTAAGATGTTGCAATTTGAATACATGTTGTAAGAATTGTAGATAGATTTTTTGATTTCTTTATGTACCTGTTGTAATTTTTAGAACCTATTGTTGAGAAAGTTAGAAATTAAAAATTGACAGGAATAGAAAAACTCGTTAACATCATTTTTTGAATTTAAGACTTCATTTGGTTGAAGCAAGTGATACGTGGCTTCTAGTTAAACCATGCATAAGAAACAACCTACACTACATTGGATGTGCAACAGTAGCTTACAAGTCAAAATGAAGTCTAAGCACTAGAAGAATTATTGTTGCATAGAAGGTCCAATATGCATCCACTATGAAAATCACATTTTCAAGTGCCATTCCATTGTTCAAATGTTGTTTGGGCATTTTTCTTCCTCCACAACTAAAGCTATGCAATTCATGTGCAAATTGGGCAAGTAATGAGATGCATTACTTGTCGAAATACCTCTTCTCCCCAAGTGCAAGGTCTTTGTAAAACTCCCAAAACACCACTAGATCTAGGAAAAGGTTAATGCAACATAACCATTGCCATGGAAACAACTTCAATGAAAAAACATCTTCTGAGTTCAAGCACTTAAAGGACTTTATCATGTACAAAATTTATTTAAGATTAAGTAAGGAGTTCAAAGAAGCAAGAAGAAATAAAAGAAATGGCATGTGGTGAGGTGATCAACAATTATGATATTGGTGTACATTCAATTCATTGGATTTTTTGATGCAACGCCCACCAATCCATGGAAAACATGGATTGAAATCTATTGAAAGCAACTCACAATTCACCTCATGTTTTATGTTGAATTATGAAACTTAGTTGTGATTCATCCACAAATGAGTCACAAATGTAGATTGTGTAGTTTTAAGTATTCATATCAATTCCATATTGAAAAAACAATATATTGACTAACATACATGATAGACTAGTATGAAATTCCACAAATGTTTAATATTCGTAGGTGCAATCACACTAATAAAAGCCAAAGCAAGTGTACAACTAATGTTTGGTTTTGCATATTTCTAGGTCAAAAAGTGTATAAATGTTACATGTTTTAAATTTTTTAATATGTTTACATGATATTGTTTTTAATATAAGATGTGAAACAATTTGAATTGAATTTGATGAATATAAAATAAATCCAAAAATATTCTAACTAATGATTTTGATGTTTATTTCATTTTTCAAAAGACTTGGAATGCCTTCATTTAATGACCCATAATCATGTATAATAATTATCCACACCTAAATTACATAAAAATATAATATGTCATGACCATAAAAAAACTTTGTTACCATTATAAAAACAATGAATTTTTAATCCATCACCTTTTGCAATTAATTAGAGTTCACCACATTGTCTTGGCAAATAGTTCCACTGGATTTTAAACAATCACCCAAGCAAATGAGTATGGTTCCTTTTATCACCCCAATATCTAGTTATTATACATGCATATTAAACAATATAAAACATAACACCTATAACAACATAACTTGATCAATACATGTTCAAAAGTGCAATTTATGGTGTCAACAATACCAAGCAATACAAAAACATGATTAAATTGTATTATATGAGATTATGAGTCAAAACATGGTTAATAAATGAATGGCTCCTTTTTGGGTTCATGAAAGTCCATGTTTAACACTAGCTAAAACTTTTACAATATGATAATTAAGAACTTATGCATCTCACATGCATTCCTTAATATTTTGTCATTCAAAAATATGGATGAACATTTACTTGGTCGGAAATTCATATAAAAACATGAAGTTTTCAACGAGAAATAAACTAATAAAACCTGAAAATGCAAGATTTAATAAAACCTCAGAAATATTTTTTAGGAGGAAGTTTCACTGCATCTTACTTTTGAACACTTCATTTGATGTTTTTTTTTTAATATATAAAATTGACCCTATGTATGCTATGTCATATTTTTTCAGTGCACATATCAATTTTGATTTGATGATAAGGACAATGCTTAATTTCAAAAATTCACTATAAGTCCACTCTTGTCTTAGAACTCATGAATTCATATTATTTTAAATATGATTCTCATTAAACTTTATTGTAATATGAATAATTAAAAACATTAACAATCTTAATGTTGAATATGACTCTTATAAATTTTAACTTCATCTACAATTTGAAAAACTTACAATTAAGATAATCCTAACTATCCCTTTAATTATGCTTTCACTGTCACCTAAGAATGAAGGTCAAAATTTGATCAATTGTGAATGGAACACCTAATTTCTGTGATTGGAGAAATGGACAGATCATCATGTCATAGATGGGAGGTGTTCACATGAATGCACCATGCGTGTGAGTGTCACTGCGTGCAAGCTAAAATTGAGTAAACTTGAGAATCCTTTCGCAGATTTCTGTGGCCAAGTTGGCCCCTTGTAATTGTGCAAAGGAATAGCTTTTTGCCAAATTATAAACTCAAATTAGTTGAGGTACCCTCCAGGACGACAGGGAGACACCAAAACATTTCAGGAAGCGTTTCCTCTTGCCGGAGTACACTTAATCATTTTGGAAAGAAACACTGTTAAATTGTTAGAGGGATAGAGAAATAGATCCATCTGTGGAAGGTCTATTTTGAATAAATTGAACCTGCCTAACTTGTTTCCAAGTGTCCACCAAAGGGCTGCCAATTTTTGAAAAGCAAGGTTTAGAAGTTCTCGATGATTTAGTGATTAGAATGTCGTTGGTAAATTTGTGGCAGCTTTTTTTCCATAGCTAACTCACTCGCTCACTTTGCACCTCATAGTAGTTTCCAATTACTATGGATTCCTTTCCCACACAACGCCTCATCCTCTTAGAGGTGTCTACAAGACTACCTCAGTGCAGGTGTAGGTACCACAGTTGGCTTTTGGTGAAATTCACTGCAATTTGTGTGTGATGTTGTACATTGGTTACATGATAAAAATAATTTGTTGATTTTTCATTTCATACAAGTGAGTTAGCAAAGTTTTATTCTGGACATTACCAGTTCTCAGTTGAAATATCAGTCATTCTATAACTAGCTCAATATCAATGCACAACAGGTTCTGGTTCCAGTAGCAGGCTGGTTGCGCCATAAGGCTAATATTACAAACTCAATATCACAGCAACCGGTTCCAGCTCTGGTTGCACCAGAAGCAGACTCATAGCACAAGCTCAATATCAGTACAACAGGTTCTGGTTCTAGTAGGAGGCCTGTTGCACCAGAAGGACGCTGCAAGCAGTTCCAGTTCCAGTAGGGAGGCCAGTTCCACCAGAAGCTGGAGGCAGGTTCCCATTCCAGTACAGGAGGTTGGTTGCACCTGAAGGGGGCAGATAGCACACTGGTTGGTTCAAGTTCTAGCAGGAAGCTAATGGTGCTATAGGTGCTCACCACCATGTTTATAGCGGGAAGTTTTTTTGTTTGCTGCTGTTGTTGTAAGTATGGAAAAGACATGAGTTCTTGTGCTTCTTCTACATGTTCATGAGTTGGATCCAGGTTATTTCTAACTCAGAAATCCAGAACTCTAATATTATATAAACTCCTGCGGAAACATGATCTCCACCTTGCTATTTTCACCTCCTTTCAATAACGAATTTGACTTGCAAAACTTCATAAGACACGTGAAGAAGGTAATTGTAATATGATGTATCTGGGCGATTTCAGTTGAAGCTCTGGTCCTGAGAGACGGCAGAACTCTCTGGAAATGTACTCAGTTCCGTGCAAGGACGAGTTCGACCGACTCTAGAGTCTCAATCGAGTCGTTTTCCAAAAGAGCACCCGAGATGATGCGAGAGATATTCTGAAATTAGCGTGTTGTTCGAGAATTCGTGGCTATCGATCATCAGCTCCTCTGCTGCGTGTTCAACTCCATCATGTCCCCCGGACTAATCTCTAGATATGTGGTACAAGTACTGCGGCTGCATGTTTGAACACAGTCTAAGCGTTAGGCTCGCGATCATGTCGCTTTCCAAAAAGGATAGAATGAGATCAAGTGTTATCTGGCTGCATGTTTAATCATCATAAAAAGAATGAACTTCTGCACAGATTCACAAACGATTCAGTTTAGGATGTTCACCTTCCTGCTCTTTCGAAACTTAGTCGAGACTCGAGGCTGCTCACACAGCGGTGAGCACTACCAATCAGTGCACAGTTGGAGGTAGACATAAGTGAGGTGAAGGTCGTTGCCTGAGTGTGATGGAAAGCTCATTAGCTGCAACTACTCAGTCTCTTCATCGCATGAAATCCCCGACTGGTAGGCTGCACACGCTAGATCTATACAACCAGATTTAATTACGAAGTTGTAGCTGCCTCAGCTACTGAAGCTTCTCATCACCACTCTAATTATACAGCAGAAGTCTATGTGCACATGATTCTGCAATTTGCAGTGCTGCAAAGTCATTTGGAAGTTTTTCACAGGGAGGATAGTATCAGATCCGGACCATCACAGGAAATTGTCAAATCAGAAACAAGTCAAGAGAAAATTTGAGTTTGAATACACTTACCTAAATTGACATGATTTCTCATGTTATTAGCTGAAGGACAAGTCGGTACACGATTTGTACGAACAGTTTCAGAAATTCACATGTTCTGACACTCATCTAGTATGCATGGAGGCTATGTCCGAATCATTTTCAATATTAAAACTTTTTTCATTTCATTCATTCAAATGAAATTGAAAACAAATTTTCTTTACATAGAACATATGAATTTGTTTTATAAAATTTTTAATGCTCCAGACATAGACTCCATGCAATGCTAGATAAAAGGGTCAAAACTTGAGAACTCTTGAAACAAAGAAAGCACTCCTTATTTTTGAACTTCAACTTTTGAATTTTGAAGACCAAAGCAAGTTAAGAAAATTTCTACAAATGAAAAGTTGTTATCCTGAATCAGATTGCTAACTAAACACGTACGAGGAGGCCACCTCGAAGACATTTATAGTACAACACTCGCACACAACGTACTTAGAAATTTATGATTGCAAATCCCATGACTTCCTAGCCTAATTTCCAAGGTGAAACCCAACAAATTGCACAGCCCACACCAATCTGAACACAGTATTGAAGCCTGGATATTTCACATCTGGAAAAACACTTACAACAGCAACTGGATGACGTAGCAGCTTCTATCTGTGCAGACCTGCAACTCAACGGCGACTCCATGCTACTGTCGAAATAACATAGTCTCATCACGACCAGCAATTGACCCAGAGTACTCTGCACTCGGATCACTCAGAGACTTGGCATCTCTCTCTCTCTCTCTCTCTCTAGATGCGACTTCGATAACGTAACACCTACAGATAATGAATCACAATTACCAAACGCACGAGTCGCACTGTCAGCCGCTCTCGATGCGACTTGGCTCGTCACTGTTTGCAACGCTCCAAGGCATGAGACCGACAGGCATGTTGCTGGAGGAGGCAAAGCATGAGGCCGTAAGCGAAGAAGTGCTTGGGGCCGTGAGGCGCGAGAGAGAGAGACAGAGACAGAGAAAGGAGATGGCACTGAAGAGGCAGTGAGCGGCCAATATATGCGGGCGAGGCAGGAACGTTCACATGGTGGGGCAGGGCAGCCGGATGGCTAAAAGCCAAGAGTTGCCCATTTTTTGTTTGGCCCATGTTGGCCGCACCCTGCCCAAAATGGTAACTCCAACTGTACCCTAACGAAGCGCAGGCTTGTCCTTCAACCCCTAAATGGAAAGCCTGCAGATTATACCAAGATATGGTCTGTCCATTCCTTTGGCATTGTTGTGTTGGGGAGTTGTAACTAGGAAACTTCAATTCAATTGGTCAAGAAAAGAAGGGAACCTGATCCCAGCCGACTAAACAGATTGGATTTACTTTTTTCCCCAAATTCTTCCACCACACATGTTTGTCACGCTTCAATCTTAGCAACTGCAAAAAATCATTGGCTCACCTGCTGAACCTTCCACTTTAGGAAAATTCACTATGTTCTTTCTGTGGTTGTTGCAAAGGCGGTACATGTATGAGGTAAGAAGTTACACATTGGGTGCGGGTGACGCTTATTTTGGACCCATCCACAACCATGGGTAGCCACTTATAGCAACACACTGCATTCCCATTTGAGAAATCCAGCCCTTTACTACTGATTTTTTTCATTGGATGGGCAATTGTTAGTTGTCTCCCCGGCTGGTAGGTTTCGATTTTTGACACAATTTGCGTGCATGGTGAGAAATCGGAGGTGTTGACAAATGGCGTACTCATGGATGAAGGAAGAGGGGAGGGGAGGAAAGGCCATTATTTCTGAAGCACCAGAATTATACATTCATCACCTATGAGCCCAGGGCATGCGCAAGAGACTCACTTATGAGCACAAGTAAAATACATCAATGCTCCCCTTTTTGGGTGGAGATGGGGAGATAATTAACCCTCAATGTTAGATGTGGTAAACATTAGTAGAGTTACAGATAGGCGGTGCGGGTGGAGGCCCACAAGTTATGAACTATAAACTTTCAACCTAAAGTTTCTGGTTTAGATCAGGGAACTGCCTACCAGTCATGAATGCTGCCCTGGTAAAGAAAAACAAATTGTTGGCATCTAGAACCATTTCCTGAACAGCAAGAGGGAACAAGGAGCACAAAAGAGCGTGGTTTGACTGATGGCTCAATATATACACTAGGTTGCTTGTTGGTTTTCCTTTTTCTTTTGTGGGGTTTTATTTCATACCAAGTACATAGCCATAGGATTTGTGTTATCTGGTCACTTTTTTCTGAAATCTGCCATATGCATTTCAGAAGTAAGGGCCAACTTAACCTATTTTTCTAAACTTGTGGTGTTTATTTTATAGCCTGATTGTAGGGTGATCATTTGCTATGTTGAGGGGTGTACTTACAACGTCACTCTCATTTGTGTGAGCAACCTTTTATCACACATTACAAAAAAATACAATTTACACCACTCACTTGACAAAACAAGAGCCACCCCCCTGATATCTTATGACGTTCCATATCTCATGTGATCTTAGCATAGTTATCTGGTACGAATCTTGGAACACAAGCAACTACTAAAATATATGATCAAAGTTGCACATCAACACTTTGGGCCCCCCAAATAACAGTTGTAAGGACAAAATGAGTTCTACTACCATGACTAAAAATTGGTACCAACATCAAATTGTCTACTCCTTCACACAATTTGCTGGCAGGTTTCACCCTGTTATGCCAGCAAGTTGATAATAACATAAGCATGGGGCCTGACAGCTTTCTACTTTCTACCTCCTACAAATTAGTTAGGGTACATTTAGCGCACCGACCACAACACTTGCACCACACCTTTATAGTTCTAAAGGTCACACATTCTACATTGCTGTACTTCTAAATAAGCCCTGTACCACATGACATTTCTGTTGCCCTAAGCACTATGCTAGAGTGCTAATAGGGTGAAAGAACAGAAACCGTCCATGGAATGTATATGAACTAATGAAAGTTGTACACAATATGGATGTATTGAGCCACAATCTTCCCACCTTATTATCAGTTAGTTCTTTGCCCAAGACTCCCCCAGACCTGCTGTGCATGTATACGACACAATCATTTCCCATTCTTTTGCATTATGACATTAATTTGTGTAAAGCTTGTCTACTTGTCTACTCTTTACAATGACAATTTCCAAAACAATAATTTTAGACCACCCCTGAACATCTGTTTCTGTACTTTGTATTTTGACACTTTGTGAAAAGCTTGTCTACTTTCTCTCCACTTTACAATAACCATTTCCCAACACAATAGTAGTTTAAACCGTCCCTGGACATTCATCATCTTGGATCTGGAGTCTGGACTCTGCACTAATCTCCAGGATTAAAAATATATGAACTTTTAAGCTTTTGTAAAACTTTTATGCACTCTTAGAGTGTTAATTGTTTCCCAAGCCCCACACATAAACATGACAAATTGGACACTAAAAGATCATAAATGAGAGGCTATTTAAATGCCATAACCAAGGTCAATCATGATGGCTGGCCAATCAGAAGTAGTCAGTGCTTTTAGTGGGAGTTGTTGAGACCACTGCAAATGTGGAAATTTTCAATTTCATATCCATTTGCACACTACTTCAGGAATGTATTTCATCCAAAGCACACCATACAGCCCACTTTACTGGTGCCAGTGAACCTACTCTTAGGCCTGTTTACTTTTTCAGAGTAAAAATAGAGCTGCCCTTCCAATGAAACAAGTTGGTACTATGCTTGACAACCATCTACAAAGTGTAACCAAGTTTGAGCTTTCCTATACAACACAATTAATGGCTCTGCTTGGAATTAGTTCTCCACTTTGAAAGGCAACACCCCTGAGGTCAATGCACCGATGCTTGTTGAATGTGGGATGATCCAACGGCCAATGGGAACATTGGAATGAAATAGCAATGTCCCACATCTAGATAGGCAGAATGCAATGTTCAATCACTTATTAATTAATGCGTTGATATAATACCACATCAAATGAAGGGAATTAAGAATGGGAGATAGGATGTTTGCCTTCTCATTCCAAACATATGAAAAAATATGAAGAACGGAGCAATAAAGTGTGCTTAATGTCATATATATGATTTTATCATGTTGGTTTTTTTTTTGTATTTTTGTCCTTGCTTTGTGTTAAATTGTATATATAGGTTTAATTTTAAGTTGATTATTTCTCAAAAGACATTGTATTGTATGTTTGCAATTACAAATTAGCAAGGCATTAAATATTGATGAGATTTCTCAGTTTGCGATGAGCTGGTTGAGAAGGAAATATCATTCCAATGCGTGCAGTCACACAAATAGGAGCCATAGCAAGTGTAATGCTTGTTTAATTTTTCATATTTAAAAGTGCCGATTTGATTTGTTGCTGAAAATATAAGATTTTTTCATATTGTAAGATTTTTAATATATCATTGAAACATGTGAATTAATTTGAAAAATATCCAATGAATAAAAAAAATTCAAAAGCATTCATTAAGCATTGTAAAGGTTGTTTTTAAACACAAAAATGATTTGTAAATGGGGTTCAAAAATTTTGAAAATGAAATCTTTTTTGAAAATTTTTACATACACCTTAACATAATAATATAAAGAAAATTTTCAAGATTTTTAAAGATTTTATTGAAAACATTTGTGAAAATATTTCCAAAAATATTCTCTCCAAAGCAGTCCCCTAAGTATCTAGGTGTGGCTCATGTTATCTCATTTACACCCAATGTGAATGTGTGGAGAAGGTATTCGCCTTTTGCAAAATGCATAGTATGTGAGTAATTTTTTAACCTAATATCCAAAGTTGGAAAAAATAATGTTAGCACTAAAAATCAATCAATTAATTTGATCAATTGTCAATTAATCTATATGGAATGATTGTTCGCTGGCATGGGGATAAAATCTTTGCTCAATACTCCAATGAATTATAGCCAAATGCCCTAATTTCCCCATTGGATATCTTTTACATTTGTTTAAAACTTTGGAAAAAAACCTAGTTCGTGAGCCATAGAAGTTGTTTCATCATAATTACAAAATAAATTTTTCAAACAATTAAGGCAAGGGAATTTTTGATGTGTGAAGGCATTGAAAGCACCTTAGCAATTTGTTGGTGCAAAACCATTGCAATTGGGTTTTTTTATTCTTGGTCATATGGATGAAAATATTAATGGAAGCTATGGCTATTTGTCAAAAAAATTGAAAAAAAAAAATCTATGTATTTGTAGACTTAATGAAGTTTTTATGGTTTCATAAAAGTGGCCCTTCATTGCCAAACTAATACAAGAAATTCCTGATTTTAAATCTTGGGTTCAAGGCTATTTGAAGGATGGCCTTGAGGTATTAATTGAAGATATAAATATGCATCTTTCTCAATTTTTTGTGGATTCTTTTAGGTGGCTAGTGATGTATGTTGTTGACTAATTTGATGTGGAGTCCCAAACTTTAATTAATGCAAATTAAGTTTAATTTCAATTTAAGTTTGCAAATTCAATGTGGAGTTCTAAACTTTAATTAATGCAAATTTAAATTGAATTTTAAGTTTGCTCCTTTTTTTATTGACGAGAACATGGCACATTGAACTAAAATGGCAATTGTTGTGTTGTCCAAATGCCCTTTAGTATGGATTAGATTAACTGCATGTTGGATTTAATCTTTACTCATGTTTTCTTCACAACCCTAAATGTTTTTTGGAGTTTACTAAATTTGTTTTAAAGTTTTAAGGCCCTTAAAGTTATTGACAAATGTGAAGATCCCCAAAATGTTTTAAATGCAAAAGGATGTACAATCCAACTATAAGATTTAATTAGTACAAGGCCCATGTATAGATTCTAAGGACTAGGTTTTATCATGTTTGAAAAATGGCTTCCATGTTTTGGTTGGGGCCCATATGATGATGATAATTTGCCAACTTCAAAATTTAATCCACATGTGTTTCCATGAATTTTCCAAAAATATGTAATTAAACATGTTTATAGAATGATTATTCTTTAAATAAATCAAATGTGTACATTTCAACAAAAATATACATCTCAAGTTTCTTATAATAAATATATGAAACCTTCAATGATACATTATACATTAAGTTTATCAAACATAACTTCTTCAACATCATTATAAAATTTAATATAATAATTAAATTTCACCATATATACAAATAATCTCACATAACACATGTCCAATCTTCATGAAAATGTAACCTTGCTTTCTCTTGCATTACAAAAAAAGAAAAATTTAATGAAGTTCAAATTTTGTAGTGTTTAATTAATGGTCAAAACACTAGAAGAATTCATATCATATGTAACCACTTGTTAAACAACTAGTGATCTTCAACAACTAAATAAACAATGATGAACCATATTTGCAACAATCTAGCTTATGTGGCAATATGTGTAGTTGCAATCTAGTGGTTATTACAACTAATGGACTAATGGGCATAATGTGGGCATGTATTCAATTTGATATATTCTCAAGTTAAAGATCTAAAGTTGTTAAAGTGACTAACCAACAATAATAACTGACATTATGATATTACATATGATATTAAAAGGATTTGGTATTTTATGTAACTACTTACTATAAAAATATAATATCATTTAAGATCTATGATGAGAAAAATTAATGTCCATTACTTTACATTTAACATGTGCAATTTTTTACCACACAATGTAACTGTGTAATCAATTAACATAATTATAATCATAACTTAATTGTATATTGTGAATTATATTGAAAATGTAAATAATAATTGACATCATACATCATAAAATGTAATTCAACATGTACATTCATAAAGTTTTTCTTAAGTCATTTTGTAATGGCAATAGTCATGTATGCATTACATGAAAACACATGTGTATATGAAATTCAAATGGAATCATTTTTTAGGGACTTTTTAAAATGTTATATTTTAATTCATTATTTTTACAAATGGCATGGATGCATGTATAAAGGTCTATTCATTGATAATTAAATTAATTTTTTAAAATGAAATCATGTGATATTTATGTGTATGTTTATAGTTTAAAATTTTACACTAAATGTTTTGAAATAAATTTTTTGAATTCATATAATATATTTACATCTAAAGATTTGACAATTACAATTTTTATAGAAGAATGGATTTAAAAATATGGATTAAATTTAATTCATAATCTTAATTTTAATTTTAATTTATGGACCAAAATATTAAATCAGTTTAAATTAATTATTAAAAAAGACAATTGTATATGCCAAATATTAAATATTAAAACTAATTTAAAATATATATTTATATTTAATTTATAACTAAAATCAAAATTTCAAAACATTAAATTTGAATATTAAATTAGAAATATTTATTTAAATAAATTATAATTATGTCGTTAAAATGTTAAATTCATTTATTATGAACTTGCATAATAAAATAATGATATATGAATATGCATAAGATTTGAAATATACATGTTTATATTTATGCAATGACATAATATATCACAAGTTGAGGTATTGGTTAGATGGTTAAGGAATTGGTTTGTGGCCATGGAAATGAAGGTTCAATTCTTTCTAATGACATTTTAAACTTAGTCTTAAATGACTACAATATGACTACATGGTGTCATAAATGATTGTAATTGACTTCATGTGTTCTCAATGACTATAAAATTGCTACATACTTTTACTTATCCATATGGACATTATACATAATTGTTTTGGACATGACTTGACACATGTCATGTTGAGTTGCTTAAACAAGTTGTCTAACACAACTTTAGTGACCATAGTCATTTAATCTAAAATGACTATAAATCTAGTTGTGAACATAGTTGTTATTCTCTAAAATCATACTAGTGAAAGCACATTCAAATATAAACAAATAGATTATAATGGATAACCAAATTAAAACACATATTCAATTTATTTTCAATACTAAGGCTTCATAATCATCAATATACGGCCCTAAAAAATTCAGAATTTTAACAATTTAGTTTTACATAGGATAAAGGCCATTCAAAGTTTTAGCCCCAATCAACATCAAACTATCCATTGTTTTGTATTCACTAAATAACTAATGAAACATCTTGGAATTGCATAAAAATCATTGAAATGAAAATTCACAAGTAAAAAAAATTATACATTTGAAAATTTTTAATTCTAATGTTTAGATTCATTAATGTTTTTTCAAAAGTCGTGGGGGATTTTATTGCATTCAACATAGTCCTTACACTATGCCAAAACATGGTAAATATGACTGCATAAAGGACCAATACCATAGTCATACACCACATGTATGATTGGCCATGATTACATCACTGCTAGTCCATATGTCCACATTATATTTACCATTGCTTGCAAACTATCGTAGTTGCAAATGCCATTTGCGACTATGTCCTTGGTGACTATATTCATATTTACCACAATCATGGAAGACATTTTCAATAACCAAATTTTAATTTAAAATATAATTTTAATTTTTTTTATATTAATGTCTTGTTGCCAAATGGTAACCTAGGATGAATTCAAGATTTTTTTAACAATTTATGAATAAACACCAAGCAATTTAAGTTTTTTTTTTTTTTTGGCCCAATTGTATGATATCATGTGGTAATTAGCTCGTAGTCAAATAAAACAACTTAGGACCTAGCCTAGGTGGCCTAAGCTAAACACCTTAAGCTAGGTGACCTAACTTAACCTACATGACCAAACCTAGGAAGCTTAGGTTAAATGACTTAACTTAAGTTTTAAATGACCTAAGGCTAGCCTAACCCACCTACTCTTAAGATTCAATTCGTCAATATATAGGATGAAAGTAAAAACCTGAAAAGAATATTAAATAAATCAAATTTATTACCAAATTTTTATCTCAACCATTTGTTTTTTAAGGTCTTTGATTCATACACGTGGGCAAATAGTTTTGTGCCACATGACAACATTTATGATTTTTGAAACATTTAAAATAAAAATAGGTGGGTATTAGGCGTAGGTAGGTAGGTAAGTAGGCCAAGGTAGGTGTGTAGGTTGAAATAAATAGGTAAGTCTTAGAACATTTTTGAATTTGTTTTACTTTATTTTGGATTTAACCAAATTAGGGTTAAACTTCTTCAATTGGCTCATCCCATTTGGCAAATCTTGTGTATTTTAATGTTTACAACATCTATTTATATAATTGACACACTTGAAAAGGAAACCAAACAATATGGGATAAAAAAATTAGTTGCAACTTAGTTGCAAATAGTTTGCAATTTGATTGTGATTAGATATTTTTACCCCATACAATTTGGTTTCCCTTTCAAATGTGTCAACTCCATAAGTAAATAACTCATTCATGGACTAAATAGTTAATTCACTAATTAATTAACTAATTCATTAACTTCCTAGTATCTACCTACAACCTATTTACTTATTATTTACTTATTATAATAATTGGTCCAAGTCCAATTGTTGAACAGTTGCAATTTGATCACTCTTACAACTCGTCACACAATTAAAATATATATATATCAACCATAGTCCTCACTTTCTCACCAACTATATCCTCCACATTTGTGCAAAAAGAAAATTTATATTGTAAATTACCCAAATGTTCAAAAGTTACTTATGTGCAACAACACAATGGCCAAACTCAAACTCTCAAACACTATAACAAGAGACTAAGGAAATTTGACACCCAACCATATACTTCCTTTTAAAACCATTATACATACATGAATTAATTCATCCATTTTGACAAAATGTTGAATATCCATCCAAACAACATGCTTGAAAGTTGCCCAATGCAACCTTTTTTTACTAGCAACTTTTTTCCAAGAAAAAAATTAAAAATTAAAAACTCAAAAATGAAGTGATTTCAATCAGCAAAAGTGAGAAAAATAATAATAATAATTGCCACATTTCTATAGTTGGTTTTCAATGTGTAGCCAAAAATATAGAAAAATGATTGAATTTTTGTACTTCATATTTGAATTATAGCCAAATTTGGCTAAATCTTCTTACGATTAATCCCCATTTTTCTTACATATTTTTATGGATGGTAGCCACTTTGGCTCCAAACAAAAAATCCTAGAAAAAAACCTTAACTTGATGAAACTAACATTCATATCAAGCCATTGCCTTGATCATCCAATTGATTGGGCCATCTAGCAATGGTCCACAATTTGTTGGTTCTCTTTCTGTGTGCTTGTTTCGCAAAACATTGATGTGCACCCAAGATTTGAGAGTGATGCACACAACATCGATGAGCTAGGCACCACCATACAAGTCTGCAACTTTATGTTGGGGTTAGGAGTGAATTGCTATTAGTTTGGTGCCAAAAAAAGACAACACTAATAAGGTAAATGTCATGTAGGATATTGTGTAGGAGTTATGAATGTAGCAACATACATTCAGGTTGGAATGGTTGAAACAAGAGGGTATTGATTTGACCAATGAGGTAGCTATTGTGCATGGTATAATGGAACTCATATATGTTATTATTAATCATTGGATGATATGGTGAATGTCAAGACATAGGAATTTCCTAAATGGTCTTTTAGCAACATTCTTATGTCCATTTGCCTAAAATTATGAGTATTTGACTATAATATGCAAATACTGCAAATTGATTATGATGTCTTTAGCTTAGTTTATGGCCTAGACATTGTCAAAAAGTTATGAAGGTGCAACTAAGTGAAGTGGTTTGTTTACCTATGCATGTAACATGTGTGACCAAAATTACTGAAGTACAATCCTAGTCTCTTTTGTATAAAAAGGTTGTCCAACCAGCATGCCTCAACTTCTTATGGTTGGGGTTTTGACAAAATAAATAATACCACAAAAGAAAAATTGATTGATTGTAGGGTTTATGGGTCCATTGGAATGGATGGGGCTTACATGTAATGTATTCTTAAAACAAATGAATTATGTTTTCACTTAACTTTAAGGCTATTGAAATTGCAACAAACTATATACCACATAAACCGATCCATCAATCGCAGTTCTTTTATTACAAAATCTCTTAGTCGTATTGAAGAAATGAAGGTTGTTAGAATTGACTCTGCTAATGAAGGTATGCCATACTATATTTCTATCAACTCTACATTATAAGTGCACTAGGTATCCTTCGAGGAAAAGCATAGCCTAAAATGTAAACTTTTGGAATTTCATATGTGACAATATTGTTGCATTAGCCTTACACTGAAGTTGATTGATTTTTATGGGCATGAAAATGTTGTAATTAAAGGTCTCGATTATTTAAGTGCTCTAATCTAAGGGGGCATGATTTGGATTTAGCTTATGTTGTGGTTCATGGTTTAGGTTTTAGGGTCACCTCCACCTATATTTTGACCTCAATAGAAGGCATTCATTTGGTCTTGGATGGATCACTTGAAAGTGTACACTCATTTGACCATTTGTGAACACTTTTTGTAACTCATGTAACAAATATACACAGATAGAGATGGCAAATTATTTGAGATCAAATGTGAACAAGTGCATCATTTGACCTAAACCACATGCCCATTGTGCAAATTATCTTTATATACCCATTTTGTGAAAGTCCATTTGCCCATGTTATGTCAATCCACATTGTGTAAAATGTCCATTTCCCATTATGTAAATCCATGTACATGCCTATTTTGCACATCGATAGGGCCATTCTATAAAAATCTACTTGTTAAACCTAGAGATCCATGTATGTTTCTTATGCACTATTACATGGCCAATTTATGAATCATGAAGACCATGGCGTATTTATCTTTCCTCATTGTCTAATAGCCCATAGATCAATAGACTTAATCAAATATGGTTATTTGTTTCCAAATGTTACCATGACCATGATGAATTGGAGAAGATGGTTTTGAACATGTCAAGGTTTATGTTTGCAAAAAGAACATGTGCAAGACATAGGAGTACACATTAGGCTATAAACTTTGGGAGCACGCCCTATAAGTGGAGTTTAACTAGGCAACAACACGAGGACAAGGAGCAAGAGGCCAACAATTATTTCACATGTATGATTCAACTAACTGCACATGTGCAAATATGAACCACAATCCTTTTTGTGATTGTTCTATTGGTGGACACTACTCAAGTCACACTCTTCATCACATAAGATTTTCCTTTCTATAAATTATAGATTAACTAATACAAGGCCCTATCCAAATTATTCAAGCATGTAAGTAGCACTGTGAGGTTTTATGAAGTCATTGGGTGTTCATGGCAATTAATAACTTCCATTTGTGACAAAGGATATGTGGTCTAACACTTTGTGAGAGATTTTCATCAAGTTATGAACACAATATTTGTCATGTTTTACCATCTTCCTTGTCAAAAAAAAGTGCATGTTTTCAAGATTCCCTTGTATGAAGTTGTTATGTTATAAACTTGATAAGCCAATTGAGCTTGAAAAATCCAAGGAAAGAGAAAGGGGATCCTTGACTAAAACACCAACTACTAGAAGTAGTAAATCACACTAGAAACTCAAAAACAAAGTTTTGGACTTAGTTGGAAAAAGGAAAAAAACACTTTCAATTAAAAATTTGAGGATGTCCATGTTGAAAATTTGTCAATTTGTAATTTAATACAAAGGTAAGATTAGTAGGTGGTGTGTGGCAATCCACGCTTGTTGGATATTAGTCCCTACTAGCTATTAATCTACTAGTGACCTTTGGAAACAAAAAAAGTTTGGACAAAATTTCTAATTTTCTAAATTTGATATCATCTATTGTGGAGAATTGAAAAATGACATGGATTCAAAATGTTCGTTGTGTGAAAATATACATGCAAAAGATAATTGTAATGTAATTGTGTTCAATTGAGGAAATTAAATTAATTAGAATAGTTTAGAGATTGATGAATTTTGCTACCATTTCTAAATACAATTTAGGGGTCAACTATTTTAAATGACAAAAATCTTTCTACTTCATTATATTATCCTATGTTTACCATAGGAATATGAGTTTAAGTTTGCTTACTCACATACTCTTTTATATGCTTGTTGGGACACTAGAATAAATTGGTGATGCACTAATCAAAGTAAACAAAAAAAATTCTTGAACCTTTCCAATGGTTGTCCACATAACCATTTTGGGCCTTGTTTCTCCAACTAGTTGTATTCCAAACTTTAACTTCCTCTCAATGGCCTATATTCCTTTTGACATGGGGAACTTCTAATCCAAACTTTGTCATAGGATGTTCTTGTGGTGCATCTATTGCAAACTATCTTTAGAACTCTTAATAGTTCAATTGTGCTCTTATTAGACTATCATTCACAAGAAGGGGTAAAAGGGGTTGATTGATGTTCACCCACTTGTGAACTTGCTAACCAGTCAATGTCACCATTAGTGACATCCCAAAGATTGGCTATGGATGTAAGGTAAGAAGTTGTGAAGTAAGAGAGGACACCAACTAGTTCATAGTCACCTTGTGGAAAAAAACACCCATTCCTAAACCCTTAACCCACGATTAACAAAGCAACCTCACAATAAGCATTAGCAAGAAATATAAGTAATTCTAACAGGTATTAATCCACACTCCCATACCTAAGAATGACAAATAGGCCATGTTTCTAAAAAGTTTTCATGTACTTTTCCACTATCAACACTTGGCCATCATTATTTGCCCAAACCTACTTCTATTTGAACTAGTCTTCAAAGTTGCACTTTACATGTCTTTTCAAGTTCTCCATAGGGTTTATTTAGAAGATATTATGTGCTTGAAAGGTCAATGTGGGCCTTTAATTGCATAGTCAATTGATCAAGACATCCTACTAGTTGTTGACTTGCATGTGTGCTATCCACTTGGGCACCATGACATACTTGGGATGCACCAAACAATGGCATAAACATATTGTTAGTGAATAGTGAAAGCACAAGTGCTACCTAATGATGGCATATATGTGATAGGTTGTGTGCCCACACAACATACACATATTTTCCCATCATAGACTTTGTAATCCTACATCTCTAGAATGAGTTTGATAACTTGTTCAACTTCACACATGTCTATCTACCATATAATTAGATCAAGCTCTTAGGAAATGAATGCCTTTCCACAATCATGATCAATAACTAATGAATTATTAGTTAGAATTAAGCATAATTTATGAAGAAAGCTAGCACTACCACCCCAACATTGAACCAATACCTAACTCAAGTTCCAAGTATCCTTGATAGTCCCCACCCCCTTGCAACAATAACTCAGCTTGATTTTCATCAAATGACATTTCAACTCCAAAAAAAATTGTTATGATTTCTTGATGTAAACCTCTACAAATTACAAAGTTGTAAGGCATTGGATTGATAGGTTTTGAAGGTGGTTGTTACAAATCGAATGCACCTAGGATCAAAAGCCCAATCACATATCCTCCATTGTCCAAAAAATAGGTTCAAGGTGGGCATCTAACTACATTTGCCATAGCCACCAGTGGTTTTTATTCTCCATTTTAATAAACCCAAATATATCCAAAGTAGATTGATTTTGAACCATAGTGAGGTCTATTAAATTTTAATTCAAAATCATGAAAGTGAGTGAACTATGTAAAATTAATACATATACATAACTATATTACATTGATAAATGTAGTTGGTTTTATCAACCTAACATGTCAACTTTGAGTTGTCAAAATACAATTTGGGTGAAAGTATCATTGGGTGGTAGCATTAGGAACAACCTCAAGGAATGAAAAAGGAACTAAAAACAACCAACTCATTTTCCTAGGCCCTTTACTTTAAATGTTTTCACAATTGCAATTTTTTTTTTTTTCATGTTTTTCAATTGCATGCACTAATATATGGCTTCAAGTTTATATAGGAATTAATTTTTTTTAATTAAAAAAATATTCTTAATTAAAAAGGCCCCTTCATAAACTAATAACTTTAATGTTGAAAATTCATAGCTAAATTATACTTATTCAATTAATTTCTTAATAAATACCCAAAAATTGAATGATTTCTTGATTACCTTAGGAAAAAAATTCCCTAGAAAATTCCCAAATTATGTTTCAAATTTTTGTTCTTAACCAAAAAGTTTAAGGAAAGGAATCGACATTACATCCCTAAAACTTTTTCTAAATGCAATGATTAGAAGCATCAAAATACACAATATTCTTAATATTATTGAAATTTCAAAATCATTGGAACCTAATAAATGTACTCATTAAAAAGTTTATGAAAATATTTATTTAGTGTTTCCTATGATTTTTCAAAGTTCAAGGGGTCCAAGAAAATCAAGGTGTGATAGTTCCTAGTGGTACCACCCAAGGAAACTCTTACCCTTTTATTTGAACATTATATGTTATCAAGCAACCACTGCCCTAAGTGTTTGAGGTGATGGTCCAAGTTACTTTATTTTCTTAATCAACACATTATTTCATGAATTCATGCATCCAAGTAGGATCCAAGTAAAAGGCCTTGCCCACAGTTTGAATTTTATAAGCCTCTCTATGTTTTTGTTCATAAATCTAGAATGGAGAAGGTCTAGAATGGAAATGGAGAACTAGGTAAAACATTTTGGTGAGCTAGTAATTGTAGGCAAATTTGGACCTTCCCAAAAAGACTATACAACAACAAGCCATCTCTTACCCACTTAAGACTATTCCAAGGTGACATCCTTTATTTTATGTGTGTGGATTGGGTAATTGTTCACAATAGCCCAAATTTTGAACTTGCATTCATTTATTAACTATACAATCTAAGGTTTTCACATGCAGGTTATAGGGAACAAAAAAAAATGTGAGGTTGACAAAAGGTTGAAAACGTTACAACTACTAAAGCAAAATGGGATGTTGTGAAAGTTCAAACCACAATTGCGATGGTACAATACATGGGATCGTTTATCCTTGCCTTCCTAAATGATCTTTTCCTCACACATTTGGTCATGAATGTGTGACCAAGTTAATAATGGGTTGATTAAAACTAAAGTGGTATGGCTTGCATCGATGGTGTTGCAATCTGATGTGGCAACATATGCATTCTCATGGCGTAAGCAAGGCTGTTTGATATATGACATATGGTGGAGGTCAATCATGTGCTTGGACATTGTTATGGATGCACAAAAGGTGAATGATCCTCTCCACCTTAAGTCTACACAATACCTCCAAAAGGTGAAAAACCGCTATGATGACATCTTGTGGGAAAAGGGGCGTGGTTATTGTGATGGCATTGGGAAAAACTGTGAGTGTTCCGATCCATGGATAACAAAATGGATTGTTCCATTTTGAGGGACATTATGTGTGCATGATTAAATACCTAGATTTAATAAGGGGATGGGTTGTTTTGGTGCCATTTTGAGTTGATTGACCATGCATTGATTTTGGGTTTCTTGGTAATTCATGCACAAATGGAAAGGTTTGGTTGAAATAATTATTTCATTATATCAAGTCACATTGTGCTAAATGTTGGACAAAAAAACATTGAGGTCCAATTCCATCACTTTATTTTTTTCCCACAACTTGAAGGTGAATGTGCCATTTGAATAATGAACTATTCAAAAATTGGCTAAATGTTGCCATGGTATTGGAACAAGGCCACCAAAAATTGATGTGCATTGCTCACATCTCAAACATGTGATGTGACAGCCATTGAAAATGAATGTTTTGTATGACATGCCTTAATGTAATTGTGGCTAATTAAGTTAAACATTAACATCAATTGAAGGTGCCAAAAACCTATGTCAATTTGTGACATGGGAAATTGATGCATTTCAACCTAATGAATAATTAATGTTTGTTTGTTTGTTTCAAATGAAACAATGGCTTTAAAGAAAAGAATTCATGAATCTCCTTATATCCCACACATTTAACTCTTGGATCCAAGTTTATCTTTTAGGCCTTGCTAATTCTAATCGGAATTCCCATATTGTTTGCACCTCTTGATTAGCTAGTTAATTTTCATTTGTTGCAATTCTTTTATATCTTCAACCTCTTTTTGTATTGGTCTCAACTATGCAAAACTGGGAGCTCTAGGCAAATAATGAGGCCAAGCCTTGACTAGCAATTTGTACATGCAAATGTTCTTTAATTAAAAACATCATCATGAGTAAATACCCTCTTCCTAAACCCCCCTTGCATTGTTTAGCAAAATGTTCACAAGAGTCCCATGGAATTCCTATAGTTCTTTCTAGGACTTTGGATGCATGGTTATGGCAGGTTTGATGAATTAATAAAGTTGTGACTAGAAGCACTACCATTATTGTTGGCACAACATGTTAGTAAATCTTCATGGGTATCAATGGACATGTTAAATTTAATGCAAGTTGAAGGGAGACATGGGATGAGAAGCTACATAATTGTCGCAACCCCACTTTTGGAAGAGTGTGAAGATGACACTCACACTCCCGAAATGGGGACTTGGGAGTCCTTCAGGACTCTCAAAACTTTAGAATTCAATTGCAGGGGTCAAAACGCCTTGCCTTGAAACGTTCTTCTTGTCATTGGAAAGCTATTGAAGTGAAGATGTCAAAAACGGCCTCGCATGAGCCATTTGGACATCTACAACACAAGTTATGGCAAAAAGAAGGGTCGGGAGTTAAACTGGCAGTTTGACTCTCGACCACTAAAAGTCGGGAATCGACTTGACCCCGGTGTGTGCAGATTGAGTGCGACACAATATTGGAAAGTTCTCAAGGAGAGCTACAAGTTTGCTTTAGACCTCATCCCAATTAGAGGTCTGAGCAAAGAGTTATGAACTCACAAAGTCCCGGGAGTCCAAATCGGAACAGTTTCGAGACTCCTCCTTGGGAGTCCCGGGACAAAAAGCCATTTGGATGAGGGTGCCACAAAGTAACGCAGAGAATATTATGTGGGGGAAGGTGGTGGCTTCCCCCGAGTCTGGGCTGTGGTGAGTCTTATGAGTCCAAAGTTGCCCATGGCTTGTCTTAGCACCAAAGGTGCTCTAGAATGCGAACTAACCAACTTGTTGGTTGGCTCGATGCAAGTTCGAGTGAGTAACTAAAGCTTGTCCCTCTTCCTAGTCCCATCCCAGAGCTTCAGCATGCCCCTCTACCCCTTTTAGTGCTGAAAGCTAGGAACGTGCCTTCAAGTCCCCACAATTCCGTTGTTTTAGAAACCAAGGCCCATCTTGGGCCTAACTTGGGACTTGGGAGCGCGTCAATAATATAGAGGAGGCTACTGCTAATGAACTTAAACTTTTAAAATATAGTTGCCCATGTTTCTATTATTGTGTGGCTAGGAGGCCTATATTGAGGTCAATAGTTAAGGCCCACTTTAAAAAATACGGACATGATCCAAAGTTGTCTAAACCTTTATTGGTACACTCCTCAATTTCCCCAAATTCTACTTATACAAAATTGGGCAAATGTGTCTAGGGGGTTCTCATCATACATTTAAGGCCCCAAGAATTTGTTTCAAAGTCTCAAATACATAGTAGTTAATGTAAGCCCCTAGATTCTCATTCATGTTTGTGTCATGTGTGTCTTCTTGCATGCCTTTTACACTATTCATCATAGGGAGTTGATGGAGTTGAATGTGAGGCCCTAAACAAAAAGGATGCAGTGGGTCATTGCAATATGGTGGCAAACAAAGTCACATGCATTCTACTTAATAAAAAAATACACATTTTCAAAACCAACTTTATTTTTAGAAGCCAAAGTTTTCAATTTAATGTCATACCCTCCCAAATTCTCTTGAACTAGATTATCAATAATTTCATGTTTTGATCACATTGTAAGAAATATTTGATGATGACATCTATTGTGTTCTTGGAATTGTTCATACAATATTAGTTCCTACAATGGTTGTTTGATTGACATACATTAAAGCTTTACCTTTGTAACTTAATAGCTCACCTTTATGATGTTAAAAAGGTTAATTATGCAACCATGATTTTTTAATTCTCATGGGCACACTTGTCAAAATCGCATCTAACTTTGTGGTCAAGCAAGGTTTAATCTAACATTTGAGATCTACATATTTTAGGATTAGTTCCAAAACATGATTATTGTTCAATAAACAAATGTGCCCTTTGCACATTAATGTTTTGAAAAATTAAACCGTACATTTTAATTTTAATTTTTTCTTCTTCCTCCTTTTCCCTCAAACTATTTTAAATAAAAATTTCCCAAAAGCTTACATAATGGCACATAGATGATCAATGATAAATGGGTAAAATCATAGTCAAAAGAGCCACCCAAGTGAGTGGACACTCCTTAAAACTGCATTTTTGTATATTTGAAAGATCACAAGGGAAGCATAATAGTTTGAATTGTCATAAATGTTTTTGGAATATTTTCCATTAATTGCAAGGTTTACATGCTCAAAGCTTGACACAAATCAAAAATGTTTTTGCATATTCAAAACACTCACACCTTGAGAGTGGACAATCCTTGTTTTTTTTTAACATTTTTTTTAAACTAAATGTGTACCATTCCTTTTGAAAATTGGAGAGAATTTTAACATTGATGATTAGAAAAGAAAAATAAATTGAACTAATGAAAAAGTGAATTATAACCCATTTGAGCACATTTCGTTCAAAAGTGTTTTTGACCCTGAAAATTATGGATTTTGAAAGTGTGGCTTTAGCAAAAGTTATTCATATATATATGTGACAAAGGGCATGAATGCATAATATACACAATATAAAATCAATTTTTAGTCAAAATTTATTCATATCTAAAATACAATGTTAAATGGGGTACCTGAATATAGAACTTTAAATTATAAACCAATGCAAGAATGACATGTGTCATGTGCAGTCCTTGGAAAAGAACTTTTACCTTGGCACCCCTAGCTCCTTTGACAGTGATTTCACCCAAATGACATTTTTTTTTCCAGTGCTTCTCAAGGTGATGACACATACATAATTAGAAGTATTACAAGTTGCATGAAACATTATGCAACACAAAATATAAAGAAAAAAAAAGTGCTTATAAAATAACCTTATACTCATTTGTAATTCAAGAAGAGAATGAGGATGTTCAACCCTTGTCATATTTTTATTGAAATGTTTTTGAAATGTAATCTAACCACATAAGTTGTAACTTTTCCTTTGAAATTTCATGTTTGATTGATTGGAACAATCGCATGGAATTGCATTGTAATATGAATTACAAATTATGAGGTTGTAACTTTTGAATTTCCAATGAGGCAAAATCAATGCACATGGAATATATGGCCATAGGATCTATTGCCACATGGTTTTCAATTCCAAATATGTACCATGTTCCATATATCAAAAGTTGGAAACATGTGTGCAAAGTCGGAGTGTCACCAAAAGAAAGGTTAAAAAAATCAACAATTGAACACTATTGGGTTTGTCATGGAAAAAACATGTTCACATGATTCATTGTATCTTAGACTTGGGAGGGGCCATCACTCTTTTCCTTATATTATACCCATGATTAATAATCAATAATAATTCATTGTCACCAAAAAAAAATCATGACCTAATGAAAAGAGAACCCATGGTATGTTGCCATTAATACTAGTTGTCTTCATATGTTGGGAGAGAGAATAAACAATTGCAATTGTTGAGGATTATGACAAAATATGCTTCTTTTTTATGCTTTTGAAATGTTATCAACATTTGCACCATTTGTCATAGGTTACATCTAGGAATGTTGAAACAAGGATTAATGAAAACTATAGCTTTAGTATTCTTGAAATGATACGTGATGCGATAATGAACATGAAGACGAGATTTGTCAATACTCCAATGAGAATTCTTGATATTTTGAAAATATAAAATGCATGTGAAGGAAATCAAATGTCTTTAATATTGGTGACCAAAACAAAAGTGAATGTTTTTCAATATTGTCTTCCATGTTTAACAAGTCTTGGGAAATTTTGTGAAATCTTAGGTTGAAACAAAACATGTTTTCCCACTTGTTATTTTTACCAATTTAAAAAGATTTAGATCTTACAATCAAAGAATCTAAAAAGGCTAAACTTTTTTTGGCAAAAATTAACTTAATGGTTCTAAAATTAGTTATAACCCCCCATCTAAAAAGGTTTTTTTTAATTAAGAAATGGTTGAATGATTCTAAAGTTATAACTCCCCATCTAACTTTATTGAATTGATTGAAAATGAAGATGAATTAGAAAAATAATTTGAAGGAGATTAATGTAACTTTTTTATTAAAAAATTGAAGGTTTATATGTCCATGTGAAACATTTTGGTAAAAGATTTGATAATTTAAAAAAAAAATCATCTTTAAAATTTGAATTAATGTTGAGATTGTAGCCCTAAACAACTTGAAACAACTACAAATTTTACTATTATAATATCAAATAGAATCTTTTGAAAATTTTCTTAGGCAAGAAAATTTTGAGATAAAAAAACTGTGAAGAATTAACATAGTTGTTCTAGGTGGTGATGCTATTTTTTTCAATTGAAAATTACGTAGTAAAAATATAGGCTCTAATAGATAGTTTGTTCAATAGAAATTATAATTCAACTAATTCTACAATAAGATCATTTTTATTTTCAAAATTGAAGATATGATTATTGAAGATATAGGATATGCATTCATCCTAGGTATTAAGAAAATTAAAATATATAAAACATACATGTAGAAGTAGGTTTTTTCTTTTGATGACTTAATGTTTGAAAAAAAGTTGAGTTTGATTTCAATTTTGGGGGAAAAGAAGAAAAATAGCAGCGTGAAGGGGATGTGAAAGTTTCTTGGATGAGTTAGTGATTCATGTATTTTCTTATGATTCCTCCTCAACAACTTATAGGAGGTCATCTTTATGATTGTCTTTATGCTCAATGGTTGATTTTTTTTGGCACATATGAACATGTGAATAGATTGCAAACCTCACAGTTTCAACTAAACCTAAAAATTTGAACACCGTATTAAGTTTAAGGTGAAGTAAATATGTGGATATTGAAAAATTAGAAAATAATAGTGTGAGAAAAGTTTTTAACTCAATTGCACATAACAACCCCCAAACAATACCCTCTTTAATTCAAGTTATATCAAATTTCCCCTTGGTTATCTATTTTATGAATCTTCTTTGATTCTGTTTTTTTGAAGAGTCAACATGGAATGATCTATATCAAAAAGGTAAATTTTTCCGAACACTAGTGCTTACCACCAAAAAAACTTGAACTTATAATAGTTATTACCTACCAGCAACTGTTGGAAAGGTTAAATCCTATTTAACAAAGAACTTCACGAAGACAAATGGTAGATTGAAACAAGTAATTTTTAAAATTTTAAAAGATACAATTTTTGTTGGAGTTAAATTTAGAGCTACCCAAACCACCACATAATTGAACCACTTTTGAAACTTATGTGATTAGAAGGCAAATCAAACTAAATAATATTTTCCAAAGGTGTTTCAATTATTCATGCATACTTGTTCTACCCAAATTCTTTTGTTTTTGTTAGTTCTTCAAGCAATAATTTAAATACTTATAATTGGTTGGCATAAATGCAACATAGGAATTGATTTGAATTTACCCAAATGTTAGTTGTAAACATGGTAGGCCAAAAAATTGAATCATCATCATTATTTAAACAAGAGTATTTAGTGTTTACGTTTTTGGGGATAGGACTATGCCCCATTCATCTACAACAATTATTTCGTATTTGAAAGAAACTTGTGCAATGTTCTTCGTGGTTTTGCCTTTCATTTTTATTTATACCCAAAGAGTAGGAATGAAAAAGAAATATCAAAGTGGAGAAATCACAATTTGCTACTCGAATCAAACTTGTGCTCCGAGTTGTTGCATAGGTTAATAAGATCAAGAATGTGAAAGAATCACCCACTTATGTTTGAGTGCATGTGTATAGGTCTCATTACATTCATGGTTGAAAATGACCATCATCCATATGATTGCATTTGTGTCCATGTTGTCATATCTACATCCATGGGGTTAGAAGTATGCTAATAAGATCAAGAATGTGAAAGAATCACCCACTTATGGTTGAATACTTTGAGTATAGCTTGGGACCATGAATTGTCCAGGTGCTTGTCATTCATCATGGATTCCTCATATACTTGCACAGGAATGCAATCATTTCTGGATGGGTACAAGCAAAGCAATCGTGGGTCAGTACTCTTGTGTATATTAAGCATTCAGTGGGAAGAAAGAAAATAGTGATGTGATAAGTTAGGAGGGCATGCATCAAACCTCTACACTTATCATTGATTGTATTGAGTTGGACATCATCATGATCTTCTTGGACATGGCACTTGTCTTTCTTGCTCTTGTTGTCTTGAGCTATTTGAGCTTTTGTGCTGTTGTTGTCATCTGTAATTCTACTGGAATGCTGATCTGTTTTATCATCTCGACTGGCTTTCTCAAGGCAGTTCTCAACAACATTGAGGAGCCTTGTCAATGCATCATGGAAGGATGGGTTGTTCGCACTTAAGGATGTTGACCAAGGGGGCTTTGATAGTATGTCTTGAATAGCATCAAGTGTGGGAATAATCAGCAATCGTTGCTCTAGTCCATGCTGCAAGCAGGGGAGAAAAAACTGTTCCACAAGTTGGCCAACTTGCTTGTTGTCTGCTTGCAGCCAAGCTTCAACTGGTTGATTTGCTATCATTGATCTCACATCATTCAACAACCTGGGGTAATCCATCAAATGCGTGTTTGAAATGCACATGAACAGGAAAAAAAAACTATAGGGAAAGAAGGAATTGCAGGAACTGAGCCTGAAGGGGCTAACCGTAATTTCACACCCTGATCAGCACACTCCTGCATGCAGCTGTGGAAGGACTCTATCAACCTGACCAACACAACAAGTGCTTTTATCTCTGTCAACTTTTCAAGCCAATCTGTATAAACAAATGGCCCAGGTAAGTCCTCTGACATGCTCAGGAACTGAACTTCCACCAATTGAAGAAAGTCTGGGAGCCTAATGCAAGAAGTAGATAGGCCAGTACTTACACCATCTGTATTTTGTGTTGTAGGGGAGGATTGACATACTGCTCTAGTGTGTCAGCATTCAGCAAAAAGGCTGATTTGAGAAGCCTGCAATAAACCAGTGCACCTAAGGAGCGCAGAGCCCAGAATTTAGGATGTGGCAGAATTTGCAGCATTTCACCAACATATGCTGCAATCATTGATTGTTGTGAACTA
>Ga0116228_10000295_pt1 | contig 36531 bp, 31 predicted proteins | sample S1TSphfallax_2_FD_89694 | JGI IMG/M metagenome (GOLD analysis project Ga0116228, IMG submission 89694) | Host-associated microbial communities from peat moss isolated from Minnesota, USA - S1T2_Fc - Sphagnum fallax MG | ecosystem: Host-associated > Plants > Peat moss > Unclassified | place... | reverse complement strand
CTTGAAAATACTTGATCATCGTTGTCTTTGGGTTTGGGCACAACTTAAGCTCAGCTTGCTCAGCGTTTTGCTCATTGTATTCACGTATTTCACGTATTCACATTTTCAAATTTTAAAATACTTAAAAATACTTCTTTTTGAGCACCTTCGAAAAATATGCGTATTTCGTATGTCACTACTATGGTGATTTCATTAGATTTTGAGTGAATTCATTGGTTATAGTGAATGGGGACCAGTGAACAAGCGATGAATTCATTGTTGTAGTGAACGAGGACTAATGAATTACACCCACATTTTGTAGTAGTGCAAGATGAAGGAGATAATGGCCACACACATACAACTACAACTACTCAACAATAGGTGGATCCACATAACCAACTATAAATTAAAGAAGAACATGTATAAAAAAAAACAATAATGTATAGATTAGGAAATACCTAAAGTAGCATAGGAAACTGCACAAGTGATTCAAGGAAAGATGTTAATCCATTCTAAATAATAACCTTAGTTTGTAATTGTTCTTCATGTAGAATTTTGTACTTTTCTATGCATAAGATTTCAAAGACAGAATCCAAAGTATAGGGGGTAATGTTAAGGGTAAAACTATACAATCTTTGATGGATAGGCTAGATGGAGGTATTGAGTAAAGAACTATGTCGTCCCTATTGAATAGACTGGACAAAGGTAGTGTAAATGATTGACAAGGTGGATAGAAGTGGAGGATGACTATGTAAGATTGGGATTGATGAAGCTTGATTCAAACTTGTTTTATGGCGGGAACTTGAGTAGATATTTAGAAAAACATTGTGAGAAAAAAGGATTATCAGATGAGTTTTCTTGAAACAAGAAAAAAGATTTGAAAAAAAGAAGTAGTTTTAGAGATGGAAAAATTCAAGTGATATGATCAAATGGTTTTGATGAAGAAAGTACAATGTTACTACAATGTTTTTTTGCTTCCATATGTTTCTATTGCCATCTAATATGAGTATTTGATTTTGTTATAGATTTTTTACAAAAGTTAAAATTGTATATAGATTTGTGCTTTGTAATGGGTTTCTAGTTGAGTTTTATCATGATATCTTTAGTTTAGTATTAATACAATTTTATACACAAAAAATAACATGAAAATGAATCGATTTTAGAATGAATAATGGTGGAATATTAATGTCTACCAAAAGGTTTCACCATTACAAACCATTTTGAGCCAACATGGCAAGATTTGAAGGAAAGATGGGATGAGATGAAAATGGTAGTTGATGTGGATAGAGAAAAAATGAGAAAATTGTTCCTCAATCCCAATTACTAGTTGCACATGTCAAGAGTTCCACAACCATGCCAAAGTCAACCAAGAAGACAAAAAAAAACGGTAGAAGAACATAAGGAGAAAATAATTGACAACCTTGTCCTTAAAAAAACACCTAAATTATTTAATGTTACCAAATGTAAGCTAATAAAAAAAATAACAAGGGGGAGGTATAAAGACTACTTCCCATTCAGAAATAAACCAATTGCATGGGTTATAATTTCCGTTCATTGATCTTTTTCACACCAAGATGGGTTGTGTATCATTATCTCTTAGAAAGACACAAGGACAAAATGAAAGTAAATATCACATGATAGAACTCATTTGAGTACATTTGCCCAATGTTTGTGCTACTAATGGACCTTGACCATCTAGATGAGATTGCAAGGGATAAGCCAAGATCATGGGTGGATATTTTAAACTTGATTTTTTTTCATCTAGGTGGTTAGCATATATCTTGATCATAAAGGTAAGCTTAAGTAGAAATTAAACTATCTTTCCCTATAAGTCGTTGATGAGTTTCATTTTAGTTTGAATGAAAAATATATACTTGCATTTTTTTCTATCATGCACAAGATCCTTGAATTACCAATGTTGTTGAAGGATATTAGGAATGAGTACTTTGCATTTCAAATAATTTTGTGTGATCTTTAGATCCTATGAAGCTATGCAAGATGTCATTTATGTTCAACAACACCAAGGCAATAAAATATACATCCCCAACATATAGGGAAAGCTCATCTACAAACGCCAAATATGGATTGAATACAATTGTATAGCAAGAGATATTGATGAAAGACCTAGGAAGAGAAAGGAATATAAGGTAAATTCACTCATTTTCTAAAATTAAAAATTGTTGCAAAAAAAATTCAAATATTTGCTCATGCATGGAATTTTTATGAATGTATGAAAAATTTGTGCATATGGTTGCAAGTTTTGATAATACTCTTCATTTTATGTTTAGAGTGAAAGTGATAAAAAAAAATGGCTCAACATATTGACGATGTCGAATAACATGTATGCATTATGGAAGATTGTTTTCCAAAAATGGGAAAATGGAAACATTTCAAACAAATTGGTTTAGGGTTTAGGGTTTAGGGTTTATGTAAAGGTTGTTGGACCACAAGCGCATGCCACAAGAAAGGTGAACACAATAGGAAGGGGGAGGAAATTTGAAATCCATGTCAAAGTTATATTAGGGTTATAAAAAATGTTGTCAAATTTGTCATGAGATTATGGTATTCCATGGGTTTTTGAGGCCTACATCAACAAATCCCATTCCATACACAATGAATGACTAGCATGAAAAAAAGAGGAAGCATATGTATGACAACATGTTTTTCTTGCTTTTGGATAGTGAGCTAAGCAAAGATTTTCATAAGTCTACAATTAGGCTTAATCCTATGCCAAAACCTCCACCCCAATTGTTTATGGATGTGTTGCAATGATGGATTGAAAACACCAACCCTAATGAAATGAAGGTGGAAACAAGCCTTTTCAATATGCATACAAGTATGCAAAACTTCCAATGTTGGGCGACCTCAAGGTTGTTATCGATGGGGATCTCAACACAAGTTGTTGATGGACAATGTACCATCTACTATGGCATTTATGTCAATGGTAAATCCTAATATTCTAACACTCTTTTAACTTCAGATTTTGTTCTTATACATATTCAATTTAAATTATGAAATTTGTGTTCAAGTTCAAGACATGTTCCAAAATGCTATTCAACAACACTTTCTTATAGCAAAGGTGTTTACATGGTTTTGAATTTGTCATAATTATGCAAGAGTTTTTCTTTTCATACTAATGGAAAGTAGAAAATAAAAAATTATGGAAAAATACATAAAAAAAAGGAAAAAAAACATAATTAAGTAACTGTGTTCTTCATCAAAACTTATTATCTAAACTTTGAAATGAAATTCTCTACACTCTATTATGTATGTCCCAAAAAATAACTTAAAAAATGAATTGCAAATAATTATTTTTTAAAATCTTCAAATCTTTCAATTCTCCTACCTTTGATTAGTTTGAATTCCACTTCAATAATCTTAATCTCACATACTCATCTCCATTATTATGCATTTTTTTTCTACTAAATTTCTTCTATCCAACTTGTCTTATAATAAACATCACAATACCCACTCATTATCCCCATGCATCCTAATATGTTTGATTACTACAATACATTCTCACCTTTAGCATTACTCCCCCATGTACTTTGGATTTTGTCCTTGAAATCATGCCTATGGACATCTATACTAAAAGAACCTTAAATCTACATAATAAACTACCCCTTATTATTGTTTATTTTGCAATTGCCTATTTTGTGACTATTACCTCTATTTCCATAGATTGTTGTTCTTCTATTACAATAATTTCCTTTGTTTACATTGTTTTGTAGTTGTAGCTGGTCTTGTGTGTCTATAAAGATTTGTGCATGACCATTAACCCATTCATCCTATGAGATTGGTGTTGTTGTAGTTACTGTAACATACTATGTGGACTCTATTTAGGTAGACACATGTTGTCCTTCCTATTCTATTGGGACTTGCTTTTAGATTGTGCCAATGTTTGTTCATCCACGACCTCCTCTGTAATGTCTCCTCCCCTTAATTCTACAAGTGTATTTGATTGAACTTTTTGAGTTTCCCCACTTGGACCTACTTCATACTAATTGAAGTTTGAAGTATTAAAACTACCCTTAGGAGATGTAGAAGGTGAATCATAATTAAAATATGGATATGTTTATCAATATGCCTTTAGCTTCTTCCTATAGTTGGTTTCAATTGCCTTGTGTTCATTAAATAAGGTCTTCAAATTTGTCTACAACATATTGTGGATTAAGTTCCACCATGTATAACATTAGATGCTTGCAATGACAAGGATTTCTATTTAGTCTTTAGAATTTTATTATGCATCAACATATTGTCATACTCCTTCAATATGTGCTCAGACAAATATGCCTCCATGGTTATGATTAAGTTCACAATTGTGTTTATTCTCTTTGCATCATGTTGTAACTTCTAGATTGATTTGCTACATGTAGCCTAAGTTTTGTCCTTGTCCCATACAACTTCATCCCTTTGATGCATAGTAATCTGAATCTCCTCCTTGAATTTCATAATTTATATCTCATGCACATGCACTTACACCATCCTTGTCTCATTACGAAGTTGCAAATCTAATATCTAGATCATTTGCCTATTTTTTCAAGGCCCAATATCTAGCATCCTCTCTTTCATGATTCAAATTTAATAGATCTTTCTCCCCCCTAATAATTTCATATGATTGCATCTGTTGCTCGAAGGTCCCTTTTTTTATTTGCCATAGTAAACTCCATTTGTAGCTTGTTTAACTTTCTTTTCTTAACCTGAAGTGTCTTTTTATTTTGTACTTCAATGGCACGGACTTGATTTTGTATATCTATTACATGTTGTTGTGGAACTACAACTTTGCTCTCCAACTCCTACTTTTTTGCTTCATTTTTGTCACGTAAAATTTTAAGTCTTGACAATTCAATCCTAGTTTGTTCCATCTTCATATTATAATTTGCCACGTACTGGAATAAACCAACAAAAACATATCCTCTTCTATTTCTGCATTCAAATATCCACTTGCGCGAGGTTTGAAATATTGGAGTTGTTCCCTTATATGTTTTTGTAGATGCTTATGTATGCTTCAAACCTATCCCCTAATTCATACATCCCTGTTGAGAATGATGGTCTATCCTTGTGATGTGCAATTTGTGGTGTTGTAGTTTATACCTAAATTTATTACTGGGGGGATGGTGAATGTGATGGTACCCAGTTGGGTCTTTGTTTGGAGATACAAATCTTTCCCTCTGATGCTCCTATGGATGTTTTGGATTTTCAGGCAATGTGTAATGTGATCCTCATATTATGCTTCCCTTTTGGCAACTTGTTTTAGGGGTGGAACCATTGTAGGTGCTACAGGTTTTTGTGCCCCCTCATGAGGTTGTTGTGGCCTTGGTATGGTGTGAAATGCTAGGACTTTTGGTATTAGAAGTGCTATTTGCATTTGTTTCCTCCTCTTGATCATTAGAGGTATTTCCTTTTTTTCCTCCTCTTTTGAATCTTTAGTACTTCTTTGATCTTTGGCCGGCTTTTGTTTTGGTGATTTGTTGGATGATGCAAGAAGGCGTTTAATTCGTTGTATTGTATTCCTCAACTATGAGGTATCCACCCTAAATGTAGAAGCTTCATGTACTCCAATGGGTACAACTTTTGGTGGAATCTATTGATCTATGTCGGGGAAAAAATGTTACATCAAGATTTCTATCGCAACCTTAGCCTTGGGCTCGCAACTAAGGAAAAAGGGTCTCAAGGGCGCAGGCCAAGAAGAATGTGAGAAGGAAGATTCACATTCCCAAGTGAGCTCTCCTTTTGGGAGTTAGAGTCCAAGTGGACTCCCGAACCTTCAGGGAGTAATCGCAGAGGTCAAAACACCTTGCATTGAGGAGTTCTTTATATCATTGGAAAGCTATTGAAGTTTAGATGTCTAAAATAGTCTTTTATGACCCGTTTGAACATCTGCAACACAAGTTATTGCAAAAAGAAAGGGGCGGGAGTCAAATTGCCAATTTGACTCTTGACCACAAGAAGTCAGGAATCGACCTGACTTCCGTGTGTGTAGATGGAGTGTGATACATTGTTGGAAAGTTCTTGACAAGAGCTACAACTTTGCTTTAGATCTCATCCCAATCAGAGGTCTGAGCAAGAAGTTATGGCCCCGCAAAGTTGCGAAAGTCCAACCTTAATAGTTTTGGGACTCCCCTTTGAGAGTCCTAGGACAAAAAGGCCATTTGGATGGGGGCCTCACAGAGAGGCGTAGAGAATACTACATGGCGGAAGGTGGTGACTTCCCCCTAAGTCTAGGCCAGTGTGAATCTTGTGAGTCCAAAGTCACCCATGGCTTATCCTAGCACCAAAGGTGTTGCAACATAATACTAACCAACTTATGGTTGGTTGGATGTAGAACCAAATGAATGAATAGATTGCTTGTCACTCTTCCTAGTCCCATCCTGGAGCTCCAACACGCCCCTTTATCCCTTTAAAGTGCTGAGAGCCAGGGAGTGTGCCCCGAACCCCTCACCTTTCCGATGTTTTCTACCTTAGACTCATCTTTGAGACTAACAAGGGGTTTAGGAGTGTGTCAATTTCAATAACTAATGTTGAATGAAAAACATCTATCTTAGGAACAACCATAATTGTTCCCATCATCATTTTGGTCTAAGAGGTTGTCCATCTCATCAACTTTATGTGTAGTTGTTTAAACATGGTGTTTACCTAATTTACAACATTCCCTTTCATAGATGTCATAATAGATATGGCATTTATATTATCAAAATAATAGACCTTGTCCCTTTGGTAAATAACTTGAATTAGTGCAAGGAAACAAATGTCATAAGGTTTTTTCATCTTATTTACACTCCATTATTATTGTCGCAACCCTAGCTTTGGGCTTGCGACCAAAGCAAAGGGGTTGTAAGGTTTTGGGGCAAGAGCAAGCTTGGGAGTCACATCACATACTCCCAAGAGTGTGAGAAAGTGTGAGGGAGTGAACCCTCACACTCCCAAGGCAACTCCCACTTTGGGAGATTGAGTCCTGGTAGGCTCCCAAAACTTTAGAGAGTGATTTCAGGGGTCAAAACTCAGTTTCTTGTGACATTCTTTATATCATTAGAAAGCTCTTGAAACATAAATGTTTAAAATGGGATCTCATTGCTCATTTGGACATCTAAAACATAAGTTATGGCCAAAAGAAGGGCCGGGAGTCAAACTGCCAGTTTGACTCCCAACCAGAAAAATTCGGGAATCGACCCGATTTACTTAGCTGCAAACAACGTGCAACATATTGTTGGAAAGATCTCGATGAGAGCTACAACTTTGCTTCATACCACACCTCGATTTGAGGTTTGTTCGCAAAGTTATGGGGCTCCAAAATCGCGGGAGTCCCGGCTGGCGCGATTTCAGGACTCCCAAGCGAGAGTCCTGAGAGAGAAAAGCCATTTGGATGTGGGCTCCGTGGAGAAGTGTAGAGTATATTATAAGGGGGAAGGTGGTGGCTTTTCGGCTGTGGTGAATCTTGTATGTCTGTGTTGCCCATGGCTCGTCCTAGCACCAAAAATGCTCCAACTATGCACTAACCACCTTGTGTGGGTTGTGTGCAGGCCTGTGTGAGTGAGTGAAGCTTGTCAACTCTTCCTAGTCCCATTTCGGAGCTCCAACACACCCCTCTACCCCTCAAAGTGTTGTGAGCTAGGGAGCGTGCCCCAATTCGTCCCCCTTCCGCTGTTTTGTACTTGGACTCACTTTTGAATCTTGCAAGGAGTTGGGAGTGCGTCAGTTATGTATTAACATATGATCTTGGCAAGGCAATGCTCAGAAGCATGGCTCTATAGTTTTCTTCTTTACTTGTTTTTGTTTTTTCCAACCTTTTTTATAAATGTTTAACTCATCCAAATGGTTTTTCCTTTGATTTAATAAGTGTTGAAAAACTCCACCAAGCAACCATGGCATGGTGTTTTCCATTGTAGTTCAAATAATCTTATAAGCCTAACTTTGGACACCCATTTCTTGTCATTCTCTCCCATCTTGACCTAGGTTGTAATTCTTTCTTATTATTGAATATATGTCCACTCTAGTGGTGTGAAAATCAACCTTTTTTAGATTTGGTGAAAGAATGAACCTAGCGTGACGCAACATTGTATTAACTTTTTGTTTTTGTTTCTTAAGCTTAGACTGATTAAGTTTTGAAGAACCTATAACAACCAACGGTACAATTGACTATGCAACTAATTATGGTGCTAGAGTTATTACTTGTTCCAATTCTCGGAGAAAGTGATTTATAACATGAATAAATTACAAATTTAAGGTAAGGGTGGAGTTGTATAACAATATGAAATGTATAAAATCATTATAATCATTAATAAACCATATAGGGTAATGATATTATAATGTATTACATAAAATACACAATGTAACCATCGTTTGTTAAATAAATATCACATGATCCTCCTACCTATGTTCCTTTAGTTGTCTTTCCTGTGGAGATGTCATTTGTGGTACTTCAACAATTTATATGGCTGCATGTACAACTATTGGCACTATAAATGGTTCCATTTTTCCCTTCATCATTTTCTATGCCCTTACTTTTGTGCTCTCCTATTCCTTCTTCACTCTTGAACATGAGGCTCCTCCTTCCTCAACTTTGTTTTTCCTATTAAAAAACACTTCTCAGAAAGTTCGTTGCAACCTTTTTTCTATTTTTAGTGTTGTTTACATCTCCTTAGTTCTTTTAACTGTGGGCGATGGTATTTGTGGATTCTCCTTTTGATGCACAAATAGATATCAAAAGATTTTTTCCAATACCAAGGCAAATTGATAGGTATCTTTCTCATCCCCCTTATTATCTTTTACTTATACCATCAATCTAGTTCACTACACATACTATTGAGTATAATATGTGCCCAATCTACTTTCTACCCCTTCTCTACTCTCACTAATGTAATAACATTCTTGTTGTTAAAATAATGTACCTTCTCCTTCTAATAAATGACAAATATCATGGCAAAATATTTAATAGAGTATGGCAAACCCAAATTCTTTACATTCCATTGATTTATAAAAGAATTTGCAAGTGCAAGTTTTCAACTTTGTAATGGTTGAACTACCAATGATTTATTAACTTACCCTTTTGGTTTTTCTACACACCTTTCCGCACACACTCCAAAGACATCTATAATAAGTTGTTTGCTAATTACATACACTTTATCCTTATGCCCAAAGTAGATATATGCACCATCGATCAAGAATGTGTTCAAAAATTCCAACATTACATCGAACATTGGTGCTTGCCAATCCATCAAAAACAAAGGAACAAGCCTTGCTTTAAAAGCCCAATTTTCTTCCTCAACAATATTGTTGCAACCTAACCTTAGGCTTGTGATCAAGGCAAGGGCTTGCAAGGGTGAGGGCAAAGAGGGAAGCCCGAAAGTCACCTCTCATGCTCCCGGGAGTGTAGGAAAGTGTGGGGGAATGAACCTTCACACTCCCAAGTGGGCCCAAAGTTGGAGTCGTGATGGACTATCGAAGCTTCAGAAAATAATTACAAAGGTCAAAACCCATTGGATTGATAAGTTATTTATATCATTGGAAATGTATTAGAATGTAGATGTTTAAAATGGGCTCGCATGACCCATTTGGACACTTAAAACATAAGTTATAGCCAAAAAAAAGGCTGGGAGTCAAATTGCCACTAAAAGTTGGGAATCGCCCTGATTACCTTGCATGTAGGTGGCTTGCAACATATCGTTGGAAAACTCTTAATCAGGGCTACAACTTTTCTTCAAACCTCATCTCAATTAGAGGTCTACACACAAAGTTATGGGCCCCTAAAGTTGCAAGAGTCCCAACTATGGGAATTTCGGGACTCCCATTTGGGAGTCCTAGGACAAAATGACATTTGGGTGCTAGTCTTGTGGCCATGCACTGAGTATACTATAAAGGGGAAAGTGGTGGCCCAAGTCTGGGCCGTGGTGAGTCTTGTGAGTCCGTGGCTCATCCGTGCATCAAGGTGTTCTAACTATGCACTAACCAACTTGTTGTTTGGTTTGTGCAAGTTTGTGTGAGTGATTGAATTGCTTGTCAATCTCCCTAGTCCCATCTCGGAGCTCCAACATGCCCTTCTACCCTCGAAGTGTTGTGAACCAAGGAATGAACCCCAATTCCTTCTCCTTTCGATGTCTTCACCTTTGGGTTCACAGTTGAGTCCATCAAGGACCTTGGGGTGCGCCAAATACCCTTCCAATTCTCCATCCGCTCAACATGTTTATCATAATTTTGTTTTGTTTCTGTCCACATGAATCGCTCAAGATTTGAAATTTTAATACCTTTCTCTAAAAGTGTAGCTCTATCTAAGATTCTTCATTTTCTCTTCATTACAACTTCTGATTCTTATTTCTCCATCTCCATTGCCCTTTGTTGTGCTTTTGCCATCACCTACACTTCTATGGTTTACTATACTTCCACTTCAACAACGTTCTCCTCCCCTACATCCTTTTGCACTACTTGTGTTTCCACTAAATGTTGTTCCACAACTTTGTCTTCCTCTGATTTTTCAATGAACATTGGATCTACTAATGTAGCTCTTGGTCTTGTTTGCTATCTTGCACACCAACTTTTTCTACTATGCAAAAATTCAACTACAAATGTTTTATCATGAATTATCATTTACGCAAATTGCATCTTTTCAATTATACGCCTTTCCTTATGCACATTCCAAAGATGACGATGAATGTGGTAGTGACCTTATAACTAACTACTAAATATTCAACATGCCTTATCTTTCTACTCTTCTCAACTCCTCTTTTGCGTCTATTTTTCTCAACAATTTTGTTTCCTCCTCCTACCTTCGTCTATGTTCACTCCTCTTCGCTTCCTTTTCCTCTACTATTTTTTGTATTTTTTCAATCGCACTCCCTACACTCATGATGTTGTGAACTTTAGAACTTAAAAAATGCATGCAACTTCCAAAAACAAACACAAACTGCTTTCAACATTTACCCCCTCTTTTTGTCCTTGAATTTCTTGCCCATTTCATTCATTTTTAACCTACTCATTGTCTTTTAATTAATGCATGATCCTCGAAATTAATATGGCCCATCACCATAAGTTTATGTGTCCCTTGTACAACCACATGGAAGCACTTTGTGTCATCGTTATGAATGAACACCACAAATTTCATCTTCCAATTACTTCACATCTTTAATTTACTTACATTAGTTGTACTTATTCCACTTCATTCACCCTGCACACCTTTTGTTGATTGTGCCCATTTATCTACTAATTGTGTCAATTCATATACTAATTGTGACAATACATTTGTTGACTATATTAATTTTTTTATTGATTGTGCCAACAAATCTAATGATTGTGAATACCCTTGATGACTGGGCGAATACTTCTATTGATTCAGCTGATACCCTTGACAATTTGTTTTTAGATATGTGCTTCTCAAATCCCTCACTTTTGAAATTGTTATTTACAAACTTTTAATCATTTGTAGATCAAAGATCAATATTGTGTTGACCACATGATCTTCCATCTGTTTTTCATCTTCAGTACTCTTCATCTATGGTTTCTATATTTCATAGTTTTCATTTTCTTCCTTCGTATCAAAATTTTATGCTTAAATTCCACCTACATTTTCTTCCCAATATATTGGCATTTGTCGTTCTTGTTTTTTACCTTCAGATTCCATGTACTCCATAATATTCTATTGCACTCTTAAATTCTTGTAGTTTTTGTAGCCTACATTTTAACTTCATGCAACTTCTCTAGCTTTGTGATTCTACTAGTTAAAATTTTCACTAAAGTATTGTCTCTCTCATTTCCACTAACAATTAGCATTGTGTACTTTGTGGGCATCAATGGATGTAATCCATACATTAATTGATACGGTGTATACCCTATTGCTACTTTGTATGTAATCTATATGAATATAACATCATAGACAAATGTTCATCTCGATTTGTTCTATTTTCACTAACTTGATCAATAATGTCCCGATACCTTATTAGTAGACTCAACTTGCCCATACCTTTTAAGGATAATAAGCTATAGAACTCACATGTTTCAACAAAAAATGATCTATCAAATACTTGATGGCATCATTAATGAAATGAACTCCCTGATTTGTGACTATAATCAAAGGACATCTAAATTTGGTTAATATGCACTTGTGCATAAATTTTGTTGTGATTGTTATAATATTAATTTTTAATGATTTTGCTTCTACCCACTTGGTACCATAATTTGTGGCTATAAGAATAATATTTGTTTCATGTATATTTTCATGTTGGTTTAATTGGCCCCACAAAATCAAGTCCCCATTTCATAAATGGTTCCTTTGGAAAACTTGTGACCAACTTTGCAAAACTTTGAGTTGCCAATCCTCCTATTCTTTGACATGCATCACAAGATCTACAATAATCATGCACATTTTTATACATAGTTGGCCACCAATATCCAACATCAATATCTTTCTGTGTTATTTTAGTTACAAAATGCATTCTTGATGGTCCTTCATGCAATTCTCTCATCACCATCTATGCTTATGTAGTTGTCAAACATCGTTGTAATCTATTGTTTTAGCCCACTCCATATAATTCACCATTCTTTAGTGTGAAAGGCTATGCCCTCCTAACTAATTTCTATTTTTGTTGTACCAATAAAGTGCTTTCAATTTGTCATGTTCTCAAAAATTCTTTTACATCATTCAACCATTTAAGCTTTGTGTAAAAGAAACTTACATATGTGGTTTAATCAAGCACACTTGTGGGTTCTATAATATCTAGTAGCCTTGATAATGCATCTACAATTACATGAGTTATGCTCAGCTTATACATTATTGTGAAATCATAATCTAGGAATAAAAAAAACCCTTGTTATTTTCGTTGAAACATGTGGCTTGTTGACCAAATAAACCAATGCCATATGATCTACATAAAAGACAAACTTATTGCCCTACAAAAAATGCCTAAACTTGTGCAAGCCAAAAACCATTACTAAAGCCTTTCTTTGTTGTGTTATAATTTTGTTCTACTCTAATTTGAAGCCTAGAAGCATACACTATTGGTTAATCACTCTTCCCTATTACATTCTAAAACAACATAGCCCCCACAACTAACAAGGATACATTTGTATGAACATAAAATTCCACTTGCTAGTTTGGTGATATCAATATCAGTGTTTCAATATACTTATGTTTAATCAATTCCTAAGCCTTTTGACATTCCTTCTATCCAAAGAAAAGTCTTTGTCTTTAGGTGGTTAGTTTAATGATAGGTGCCATAATAACAACATTTTTTTTGATAAAACATATGTTATATTGTGCCATCCCATTGAATACTTGAATCTATCGTGGATTCTTGGGTGGTGGCATGTTTACTATTGTTTGTATCTTCATTGGATCTAGTAGTTTCCTTTTTTTGGAAACAATAAAACCCAAGACCATCCTTGAAAATACCATAAATGCACATTTGTCTAGTTTCATATTAATGCCATATTCTTTGCACTTTTGAAAATATAATGTGAGCTTTTGTAGATGACTTTCCATGTCATTATAAACTATAAAACCATTCAAAAATATCTTCATAAAAAATTCCAAATATTCTTTGAATGTTTTGGTAACAACTTTCTTATATGTTGGAGGTCCATTTTTCACTCCAAACGACATCACCTTCCATATAAAGCCCCCCAATCTGTAACAAATGTAGTCTTGTATTTGTCCTTTGGACTTATAAAGATTTGAAGATAGCATGAATAACCATCTAGGAAAGAATATGCCTCATACCATGTTACTATGTTTAGCATTTCATTTGTGAAAGATAATGGGTTTGGATCCTTTTTTATGGCTAAATTTAGTTTTTAAAAATCTATATAGATTTTGAATTTGCCATTTTTCTTGGGTACTACTACTATGGGTAACAACTATGTAGCCTCTTCCATAGATTGAATAAATCCAGTTGCTAACAACTTATCTATATCTTGTTTGATTATTGTAACATAGTTTGGATTTAATTTATACTTGGCCTAATGTGTCGGTGGTATATTAATGTCCAACTTAATTATGTGATGTACTAGCTTTGGTGGAATCCCTTTTAGATCTTTGTATGTCTATGCAATAACATTTTTGAACTCCTTCAACAATTGTTGTAATTTGAATACCTTGCATGTTTATAACTATGCATTAATATTCGCCAACTATAATTCTACATCAGTTCCTAGATTAAACTTGATCAATTGTTGATATTTAATTGATGTCCATCTAGCTATCTATAATTCTTGTGTTTTGTTTTTTGTTGGAGTTTCATCCATTACCACATTCCCTAACTAATGCTTATAGTATGTATTCGGATACATTTTATCCTCCAGAGCTACTTTTAGTTTGTATCTATTGCTAACTATTTTTTAACTATGTTCTATATTCCGAATCCTTGTTATGAAATATTAATCTTCACATTTGTATCCATGATATCCACATTTGTAGTTTTCATAGATTGAATTGTCTTAGGTAAATTGATTGATCCCAGGATGAAGAAGTACAAGGTGAAAATCAAACGAACATAATGGATAAGGATCGAACTCAAGAACCTCATCAAGATGTCCAAGATAAGGAAAAGGATGACTCCTCCAATTTCATTGGTTATGAGGATTATCATCCTATTTTATTGAAGGATGGAACCCTCTTAGTGTTTCATTGAGCATTAGAATTATCATCCTAAATTCCATTGGAGGGCAAATCATTCTCGATTCTCATTGGTTCTTGAAGGATGAGGAGGCCATGGATTGGAGGGAAGGATTTCCACAACTTCCATTGGACAAAGAAAAAAAGCTCAAGGAGGAGGTTTTGGGGGGTCTTCTTGGAGGGTGATTTTTCTTGGGGAAAGAGAGGATAAGGATGATGAATTTTAGTAGATGGTGGAAAGGGGGAGAATGGGATGGAAGTTTGGGGTACTTTGAAAGAATAGAAGTGAGTAGGATAGTGTTGGGAGCTAAGAACTTTAGAGGAATTTCACAAACTCTCTCGGGTTTGGTAGCACAACTTTTTATTGGTTTAGGTGTAGAACTGAAATTTGATAAGAAGATGTGCTTTGTAGTTAGCTTCCTAATGAGCTAAGGCAAGCTTGATTTGGACAACATATGTGTTAGGAGTGATATTTTAAGTGACTAGTGGTCTACAACCAAGTTGAACTTATTGCCTTCATAAAACCTTCTCGAATTTGGTAGCATAACTTTTTACTAGTTTGGGTGTAATGCCTGAAATTTGGTAGGCAAATGTGCCTTGTAATTAGTTTTTTAATGAGCTAAGGCAAACTTTATTTGGACAACATATGTGTTGGAAGTGATATTTTAAGTGACTAGCGGTCTACAACCAAGTTGAACTTGGTGTTGAATCCTTAAAACTTAGTTTGAAAGGGTGGCAATTTAACATAAATTTATAGGATTTGGAGTGTTCGAGCTTGAAAAATATATCTATCAATTCTAAATTGTAAATCATGCATAGGAAACAAGTTATTTAATTTCAACTATAAACGTGACTTAACATTTATAAATATATTTGTATTTTTTTTCCTTCACCAGTAGTGTATGTACTTTCAAGTATAATCACCTCATAGAACTGGGAGTAGAGGGACAAAAAGTCACCTCACAGTGGGCAACTAAACCCTAAACCCTAAACCTATTGCTCTTTGAGGTATTGACAGGTTTGCTCCAAACCGGTTGTATACTTTATTGTTGTATATTGGACTCCTCCATTTTGGTAAAATCCCGCATCATTTGCTTTAGATTCGCTTGGAAACATTTCAAATCATTATGGGTTTTCTAGTTGAGCTAATTAAATTTGACATATTTCTGGTATAGATTTTTTGTTTTCCTAACATCACGTTCTGGCTCTTTTAACTTATTGGACAAGTTTTAGTTTTCATGTTGGACCTTATTCATTTGCCTTTTGACTATGACAAAAAAATTGTCACTGTTCTTCAAAGTTTTTTGTATTGTTTTTAATTATAGGCTACAAGTTTGCAAGTGGTTATGGGTTTCAAACATGTTTTCTTTGACTTGTTCAATCTCAACTCTAATGCTTGATTTTTTTTGCAATGTCCCTAACCAGGTTATGGCATTTTGAACAACTTACTTTAAAAACATATTAATCTATTTCAAGTTTTCTATAAAATGACCAGAAACTGGGACAAGTTGGAATCTAGAAAACTATGGATTTTTTATTTGAACAAATTCAACTATAGGTTGAATAGGTTGTGATGATTTTGTAGCTAAAATTACGTGTTGTGTGGGTTTTGTAATGGGTATTACAAGTTCAACAAACTCAACATGTTCAAAAGGTTCAACTTGAATGTTATCAATTATTTGATCCAAATTGGGTTCAGGTTTTTCCTCGATGTTGCCATGTGTATTTGTTGCATAAAGTTTTTTTCCACCTCCACCCCTAATATCATTTAAATAGGTTCACTCCTCATCCTCTTCTTAGTCTACAACTTGTGACCTGAAAGTAGTTTTAAACTTCTTTTTCAATGGTGAGGTAAAAGGTTCAAGACTTAACTTGTCCCTTGGTGTAGGTGGTTTTGTGCACATCTTTAGTCGATGATATTGATGTTTAGGTAAAGGCGATGTAGTTGTTGAATGTGTTGGTTTCTTTCCTTCAAGAATTGCTCCCTTATAATAGGTTCATGTGAAACATGTTATTGTTGAACAACTTGTCATTCTTGGCTGGTTAGTGACAAAGGTTCTTTTAGGGTTGTTCTTGATGAAGGCACCTTGTATAAAGGAAACCACTTCCTAAACATAATATTTAGGATAAGCCATGAATGATAATTAACTATTTTGGTTTTGCTAGAAATTGGGTTACTTGTTGCTTTCTTTTGATATTTTGTCCAACAAATTAACTCAACTAGTAACTGAATCAACACTATGAAACACCAATTAACAGGTTTGCCCATGTTGGTTAGGTCAAAAGTAATAGCAATCTTGTTGCTAAAATATGTTACCACTCTCTTTCGTATAAAATTTGCAAAATGGCTATAAATCTAGCATGAAATTCCTCCTTCATGCATACTACACTCCATCGTTCATTTTCAACGAAGGTATGTGGACTTGCAATCTTTTTCAAAGTGGTTTTGGCTTCATTAAAGGTTACATTTGCAACATTTACTACACCTTCCTTAGAAATCCCAAGTTGTTCATGAGAAAATACTTGATCAATTACAAAATTTTAACCACATACTTGCCCTTGGATTCTTCCATCTTCTATTGTTTCCTAGGTTTGTAATTTTTTTTATAATAGGTCCTTTCACAAAGTATTCCACTATAGGTTGAATAGACCTTCCAAATCAACTCGTCTAGCCCATTTGAATTCATTATAGTCCATCTTCATCCACTATAACATTTTTTGGCTCTCCTTTGCCTTAGACACTATCTTTTTCTTAACAAGTTTCTCTAATTGTTCTTTTGCATGCACTTTACCTTTTCACTTCATCATGGCTTTGGTTCTTGATCTTGGGTGGTGAGGAATAACACTACAAACATGTTCTTCAAAGAGTTGTTGAAGAAACTCTTCTCCACTATCCTTGCTCACAAGTTGTTGTAACTTTTCTTTTTCCATAGGTCTTGGTGCAGGAACTTGTTTTGACTACTCCTCAGCAACAAGTTGAGATAAAATTTCAACCTCCCCTCTAAGTTTGAAATAACAATGACTTGTGGTGATGGTGTTGCTATAAAAATAGTGGTTTTGTTAAAAAATTAAGAGCTACTTCTAATTCCTTTTCTAACTCCCTTTTTTTTTTGTTCTCGCTCATAAATTCTAGTCTCCTCTACTATGAGTGCACACAAAGCTAATGGTTCTACATAGATTTTTCAAGTCAATTTAACATGTTCCACCCTTTCCCTCTTTACTTGCTCTTTTCTAAAAGCTTCAACTTTATTCTCAAGTTTTCTTTCCCTTTCTTTTCGTTTTTAAATTTTTTTGAGCGCTTTCACTCATGGCATCTAATAGTATGAAGAAGTAAACAATAACAAAGAGACAAAATAAAAGTTGCAACATTCTTTATATTGTTTCAATTAGTAACAACCATGTGGTTGTGAATAGACGCGACCTTTAGGGTTATAAACTTCTAAAATGTAGACATCAATAAATGCCTCATTAAATGCGTCATTTTGATCATTACAAACAATTACATTATTGTCTTTTGGTAGACGTGAATTTAATTCTTGCAAAAAATTTCACACTATTGTAACAACAAATTTGCATTTCATATGCATACATTCACTATTCTTGTTTTGAATTTTCAACATTCTTAAAATTGCCATTCATTAAAACATTAGAATCTCCTTGTTTTTAAAAAACTTTCCCCCTTTCAAACCATCCCAAGTCACATCACCATGATCAAAACCAACAATAATTCAAAATTCAACCTAACAAAGTTCCTTTATCAATTCGTATCCTAAATGCCTTGTTCATCCAAAACATGTACTCATCTTACCCCTTTAACATCTTTAATAGGCACATCATGATAATAATAAATAGGTACATCTGTTCCTTTAATGTTGCCATGTGTCAAATGATTATTAATCGATTCAAACTCTATAGGTTGAAAATTTGCAGGTTCAACAAGTAGTGCTTTAGGTTCCTATATTTGAACAAGTTCATTAGTGATCAAGTCACCAAGTTTAGCTAGTATAGGTTGTAGAGTTTTATCTTCAATGAATCTGTATGGTTTGAACTTGATGTTGACAAGGATTAGGTTAGGATCAAACTTATCAATAATGATAAATATAACAATATCATTGGGCAAATAATATTGGATTTTATGTGGTTTAAACCATTGTCTTTGAAATTTCAAAGCATGTTTGGAAACAACCCTTAGAAACCATAATACATAGTTTCCAAATTGAAACTTAATTTCAATGAACCAATTTTGTGACCATAATAACATGTTCCACTAGTTAGAAGCAACTAGATCCTGCGCAATCAACATGTTCTCCTATAACTTCTATAGTTCAAATAATTGATTAGTTAGGACTCTAACATGTTGTGGATCTTTGTTTTCACTAGGTCTAGATGGTAACATGTATTTTGTAAGGAATAATGGATGTAATCCATACACAAGCTAAAATGGGGTATGACTAGTTCCAACTTTATAGGTGGTTTAAAAAAAATTTATATGAGTTTATCTAAATGATTGGACATGTTATTAGAAAGAGTAAATCATCTAAAAAGATCTTCATGAATACATCAATGTATTCACATAAAGTTTTGGTGACTACCCTTTGATAGGTAGGTGGTCCATTTTTTATCCCAAAAGGCATTACAACCCATATAAAAGCCCCCCAATTAGTAACAAAGGTGGTTTTGTAACAATCCTCTGGTGATATGGAAATCTGATGGTATCCAAAAAAACCATCTAAAAATGTATAAACTTCATGTCATGTTACAATGTTAATAACCTCATTAGTAAAAGGTAATGAGTATGGATCTTTCTTAGTAGTGACATTAAGCTTCTTAAAGTTGAGACAAATTTTCATTTTTTTTAAGCACTACAACTATAGGTGATAGTTAAATAGCCTTTTCAACAAGTTTAATAAATCTTACAGCTAGCAATCTGTCAATATCTTGTTTGACAATAATTGCATAGTTAGGATTCAATCGATACCTTGCTTGATGAACAAGTGGTATCAATGTATCCAATTCAATTTAATGTTGAACTATCTTGGGTGGTATACCTTTCAAGTCTTTGTAAGTCCACGCAAAGATGTCTTTGAACTCCTTTAGTAATTCAATCAGTTAATAACTAACAACATGTTCCACATCAAACATTGTTTTTAACCTGTTGCATGTTTTCTTTAGAACCCAAGTTGATCTTGGACAATTGCTCTTCTTCAATGATAGTTCCATCCAACAATGCAAAGATTTTGAACTCTTATTTGAACAATCATCTCGTCAATCTCCATTTCTCCTACTTCAGGTTGGAAGAAAGTCTTTAATAAATGTTGTTTGAAAATATGAATATGAAAAGGTATAGTTATTTGAACATGTATTATAAATACTAGTTCAACCTATATATCAAACAAAAATAGGTAGTACAAATTCAAGTTCAACAAGTACATATACATGTTCAACTAAATTCAAACATGCTGGTGTAATCAATTTCACAAGTTGATATAACCAGACTCATGTCGGGACAACTATGGTTCCTATTGAAAATAGCCCTAGTTTTATAGCAAACATCAAATCCTTTTCTTCGTTAGATATTCTAGAATGTTACTCATAACAAACTAACATTATTAGACATTTGGTTGGTGCTCCAAGTTTTTTAGTAATAGGTATAATTTTGACTATACTAGTTCCTTGTATAGTGATAACATTATTGCCCCAATCATGACACACTTTAGCATCCCTTAGCCAAGGATTGAATAACATAAAATAGCTAGAGTCTAACACATTATTTTGTATCATAGTAAAATTTACTGAATAAGGAATTCTATGAACAATAATTTTAAGATCTTTTATTAGACCTAAAGGTTTGGTAATGGTTTAATTGGCCATGCATAGGTCGTAAGGTGTGGGTTTTGGTTTTGATAGACCTAACTACACTTTCAGTTTTCCCGAAATGATATTAACTCTATAACCACCATCTAGAAGTATATCTTCAATACAATTCTTCCCTACTTGAATTTGTATCATTGCCATTTGATGATCAATGGCAACTGAAACAACTGTCGGTTCTAGTAAAACAAGTTTTAATGGTATCAAGTTAAAAATGTAATGTTTGATATCAGGGATCATTCACAACAATGGACCCAAGTTTAATGTATACTTGGTCTCCAAGACTTCACTACAACAAAAGGTGTCCCTATACACCAAATGATTTCATTGGATTTTGAGTGAATTCACTAGTTGTAGTGAACAGGGACCAATGAAAAAACAATGAGATCATTGGTCTAATGAACGGGGACTAGTGAACTACACCCACATTTTGTAGTAGTGCTTGCTTACTAATATCTTTTCAAACTTAAATTTTATTTTATTTTGTTATAACTTGTTTTTAAATCATAGGTTGTTGCTTAGTCGATTTTATTGTTTTTAACTAATTGAATTATAGTAGGATTATCGAGTAGTCCAACCCAATTACTTTGTAATGATTCTTCATTGATGATAATTGGTTGTTTATTAGTCCCACCATGTTGTAACTGTCTAACAATTTCAATAAATGAATATTGTAAATGTTCTTCTTGTTGCCAATCTTTAGCTCCTTTGGCTTTAACTAGCTCCCTTTCTTTAAACACCTATTATTCTAATTGTTCACTATGAGTGGTAACAACAACTACTACATTAACTAACACATTGTCAATTTCAGGCAATTTAGGTGTTATCGTAACATTAAAATTAATAGGTGATTCTAAACATGTTATGTACCTTAAGATTTTTTGGGACATTCTTTAAATCTATGTTTTACATTAGAACAAATTATATAAGGATAACGAATATGTATTCTTCTTGATTTGACAAGTTGGGTTTTAGTTTTTGCTATAGGTTATGTAGACTTAATCGTGGTGGTTGGTACAACTAGTACTTCTATTTTCTTATTATGATAGTACATGTTTTACCACAATTGGTATAAGTTAATGTTGATTTATCTATAACAACATGTACTACAAGTTTAACCATTGTATTGGCCTTTGGTGTGGTTAATAGAACATTGTAACTCAAACTAATAGGTCCACTTTCCTCACATATTACAACTTCCTTGTACTCAATCAAGGTATGTTTCTTCATACTTGCAATTGCTAATCTTAGGTAAGGTAATAAACCTACCTTGAAAATAGTGGCGAGAAAAAACATATGTTGCTTTGACATGTAGATAGTTTGTTAGTTTCAACAAGCGTTCATAATAAACCTCCACACGTTCAACGGTTTATTGTTGTATATTTTGTAATTGCATGTAAACCTTTTCATCATTTTTTACAATTTTGAAGCATTTGTAAAATGCTTGCTCCAACTCTTTAAATTTACAATTTGGATGGCCTTGAACATAGTTTTCATCCCATTTAAATATATTATCGCTTAAAGTAAAACCAAACACGTTGATAATGTTAACTTCCATTATTTCACCATTAGCTTTAATGGCCTTTTTGAATATTCTAATGCAAGCATTAGGATAAGCGTCTTTGACATAGGTTGGATATTGTAGCTTCATGTATGGTAGCTTAGTTGTTAGTTCTAATATAGGTTGGATATTGTAGCTTCATGTATGGTAGCTTAGTTGTTAGTTCTAATATAGGTTGCATAATAGGTGGTGATACCATGGTGGTATAAACATGTGTGGGTCAAGTGTTGGCCATCCAAAAGATCCAACATGTGGATTAAAAGGTGGTCCCCAAAGTGGATCTCCTCCAAATGAACTTCCAAGTGAGTTTCCAAGTTGTCCTCCATCTGGTGGTTGGTGAATATAACCTTTTGGTTCATAAGTTGGTAAACTAGTAATAACCTATACAGTGGTTGGAATTGGTGGAATAAGAAGTTGCTAAATAAGTTGTTTATCCTTGTTGGTCATTAGTTGAACCATTGTAGGAAATTAATTTCCAACAGAGTATGGTATATATGTTGGTGGTACAAGTTGTTCAGGTATTGGGTACACATTCCCATGTACATGACATGTACAATTATTAAAGATTGAGGAATCAAGTCCTTTTGTTCTAGTTGGATATGTTGGATACAAACAAGGATCTAAAGGCACAAAAGAAGGCATGACATTATACCACGTTGGGTATGTTGAAGTAGGTAATATACTGGTTTTACTTGGTATAATTGGTGTAACAAGTTGTGACCACGTTGTTTAATAATTAACAAGCACTGTCGTATGACCTATACTAAGATTCATGGCTTGAGTTCGTAAATATAGACACATTGGATACTACTATTATAGTAGTTGGAAGAACAGGTTGATGAATATTCATCACCTCCTCCTTTAATAATTGCCTTAATCTATCATCAACAAATGGGCATCGATTAAATATGTGTTTAGTTTCAACACATTGGTTTTCTTTTGAAACCGGTATGTGATGCGGAACTTGTGATCTTTCACCTAAACTAGGTACTGATATGACATGTGAGGTGTTTTGTGGATTTGTAATTCCTTATCAAACAAATGTGGATGTTGTTAAGGTTCAATAGGTTCAAAATGTGGTATAAAAATAAATTGACTATATGGTTTTCAGTCAATGTGACAAAGTTGCTCCAACTTGTTGAATAGGTGAAATCAATCCATCTATGAAGTAATGGGTACCAAATTGATATTGGTGTTTGGTGGGTGGTTTAAAAATTAACAAATGTAAATTGGTGTAGATGCACCAGTTTTGGGTAAATTGTATCATGGGGTTGTAGATTGCCATGGTTGTACGAAAACAAGTTCATGATTGTCATCATGATAAACATTCATTACCCAAATGTTTGTGGAGAAGGGTTAGAAACTCATCATCAAATTTGTTTGAGACACCATGCACCATGCATATGTTCATCAACAACAAAGTCAATGCAAGCATGGTGGACTTGGAGCAAAAAACAAAGGCTAGCAAGCTTCTTGTAAGCAAGTTGCTTGACTCAAGATGTCATCAACATTAGGTGCCACCCTTGTTGCTCCCATCCCATGGTCCGCTTCTCCCATGGATTGGGCACTCGTGTTGTTTTAGATTTATGCCCTCATCCACCACCTATTGCCTTATTTGTTGTGATGCCCTAGTTGATGCAACCCATTTTTCATTAGAATTGTCAATTAGCCCAAGGCCTTTCCACACCATGAATAATGGATGCTTCCCATTATGAATGAGATGTTCATGAATTGCATGAAGAAAAATTGGTTAACCCCTCCCCTCACATTTGTTGCACAAGTACTGCATTTTATTCACCCCATGTTGTGAAGCCCATGTAAACTCTCACCTCCACAATTTGTCATCCCTTGCTTGCTACCTTGCATATACACTGACTAGGCCATGCTAGCGGCACACATTGGGAAGCATTTTAGGTGCCAATTTCCAAAGAGGACAAGGCCATGACTTAATATGTTATATTACAAGTCCCCATCATGGGTGACAATTGGCACATGGCAAAAACCTTCCCAAATGGGTCCATGGTTTGGATGGCTAAAACATGTTAGGTTTTTCTTTGCAAACATTATATCAGTTGTGTTTACAACATTAGTAACATACCGATGCGTTCAACTTGACAAGTGTAGGAGTTTGTCCCTATTCAAAATCTAGTTACATGTTAGTAGCTTGATTCCACAAACAACACCCTTAGAACATTTATAGTGTCAAATATGGCCCTAACTTACATATACTATGGTAGCCATCTATACATTATGTCTACCATGGCTATATTTGTTGTGAATAGTTGGTAGAAACCTAGGGCCATGTTTCACATTGCTATAAAACTAGAGACAAAGTTTAAACTATTACCCACATGTATAGGAAAAGGTGTAGGACATGGCTTTCATATATACAAGTTGAGATTTGAAATAAACAAAGTTGAAAGCCTTACATGGCTTTCAAATTAGTGGGTGTTGTCGTATGGGACATCTTTGTTTACCATTATAAAAGACACATTTGGGCTTAGAGTCATGCTAGAAGGTTTAAACCCTAATCCTTAAACCCTACCAAATTGTAGAACATAAACATATTGAGGCTTTAGATTTTGGTGGTCGTAAAACATGGCACAAGCTCATATGGCAAAAATGGTGCACAACCATGGTTATGGTCAACTCTTTATGGGATACTAAATACATGATATTCAAACAAAACATAAACAAGGGGCTCGAACCATATGCAATAGCACCAACATAGGGGGGGAGTATACGGACTTGAGAATTGAACATGCATGACAAGTCATGAATGTTAGCAGGAAGTTATAATGTTAGCTATAGGTTTAGATAACCTAGAGGATTAGTTACTCCATCGAAAGGATTATTACACCAAAAATATTGGCGTTACTATTGTTGGTTAATGTGGTTTGAAACCCAAGAAATGTGTAGTGCCTATTTAGTTGAGTATAGTTCAAATGCTGTGTAGCAAAACTATAGCAATCACATGTTACTAACTATTTTGTATACATTTGAATGGTTGTGTTTGCCCACCTCAAATGGAGGAGAAACCTTCAAGTTGTGGTCACATAAATAAAGCGCCTTTTTAAAGGGGAGAGTGGTCTTGTTGCATGTTGGGAACAAATTACTTGTGGGATCATTCACAAAAACAACATTTTGCAAAAGGATGATTACACTAGAGAATTGAAAATAAAACCCAAAACATATATTGTGAGATAATATTTTGTTTTTGTGATGTTATGCATTATGCTTCACATCACACAAGAATGTCATGGATTTGTACAATTAGGTCAAGAAGTCACTACTCAAAATTGTCTCATTATTAAGCAAAAGATATGGGCCATAGTCCAATGCAATCTCAAATTTGATGAATACTTTACACACTACAATACAAAGGCAAAATGAAAATACAACTTCTAACCTCCCCAAAGGCTAGTACAAATATGATGGACTATTATAGCCACCACTTTGTTGAACATGATATCCAAGAAGTTTGGGAGAGCTTGAATCAAACCACAAAATGCTAAATAAGTTTCTATGGTATCAAACTATGACAAAATTGTTCTCTTTGAAAATATAATCATTAGAACACTTATTTGGATGAGTGAATGCATGAGCGACCAAAAGAAAAACATTTACCTGCATAGTAGTTGCATTACAAAGAAGCAAAGTGACAAGAAGCTTATGCTTATTTTTCCGTTATCTCTATGCAAGATTTTTAGCCCTTCTACAACAGCCATAAATTGTGCCAAAAACAAACACTCTTGTAAATCTTTCTTTAAAGCCAAATTGTTCTCTTCATGAAGTTGGGTGGGAGTGGGCACAAATAGTGTCAGCCTCAACACCTTCAACCCTAACCAATCAATTTACATTTGCCTTTTATCAAATGCTACATCCATCACTCATTTTCATTAATCCTTGCCTAAAGGCATGGCCCAACAAATGGTTTCTTTTCACCTTTGAAGAAAGAGGATGCTAATTTTGATATTTGGACATGATATTCAGCTGGGCATGTGGTTAGTGGCAGCTATCTCTCGATAATATCAACATGTTCTCCATCATCACAATCATGTGCTTTCTGCTTTCTCCAGCTAGACTCCTTGTGGAGGGGTCAATTTTAATTGCAGTTTTTTATAGGCTGTAGTGAGTTTGCTGCCTGCATTGTTCCAGAGCACCTTATGATGAGTTTAGTGTTTGAATAATGATGGCAAAGTGTGCTTACAGTGAAGAGATAGGTCTATAGGTATGGAAGGTGTTATTCATCATTATTTGTTCTGAAGTTCAATTCTCTAGGTTACTCTAGGTTGGTGAGGAAAAGTGAAATACTGATCCAAGAATGACTTGATTTCATTTTTGTTAGCAAGGCATGATTTTTTGTACCATATGGTTGCTGTTATGATCAAATCTGCAATTGTGGTGTTGTGTTTGGGTTTCATCAACTCCATGGGTAGAATCCTTTGCAGGTCAAGTATATGCACTATCCATCATTTGTAGCAAACGGAGGTTTGTAAATTATTTGGGATCTTGATGAGAGTGACCCAGAATTTTCATACATTGTTTCAAGGCAAGATATTAAGTGGTTTGTGCTTGACCAAAACTGCTTAATTGTCTCCACAGTCATCTTGTATTCCACCCACAAAATCCATCCATCTTGATTTATTCCTATGGATCTACATTTCAAGGCATCCTAAGAAAAAACTCTGTATAGATGTGCTATATTAGACATGCATTTTCACAGAAGGGGTTTTAGCATATTCCTTGTGCAATCTAATTAATTTTGATAGTATTGGGCATCAATCTAGTGGCACAGAATAATAGGCCTAGCATGATATTGCCAAGTTGTTCAGTAATGTCCAAGTCAAGGTCAAAGGGGATTGTGAGTTTGGAAAATAAAAATAAAATGGTGGGATTTGCATTTTGGTAATACATTTTAAATAAAAATTATGCAGGGTACTTATTTTAAAGCCTAAGTTTTATAGTTGAATCAAACACCCTTTGTCTATATAATTAGGGCTACAAGCATAACTCCCTCTCCCTCAAAAACTCTTCTTAGAAAGACCCACTTCTTCACTAGGGTAAACATCAAATGACTGTAACTATTTTACAAGTACATATTTGAAAACAATTATCGATGATCTACTACTAAGCAATTTAGAAATATACTTCAGTATCACTGAAATACAAAAAATATGATTATAAACAATTCATAAGTTTCCTCTCTCTGGGCACACATGTTCTTTGCAATTCTCTTTGCGAATTGGCAGTGTCAATCCTCCTTTTCTACAGTACATAGAACTTTCATTCAATTTCAATATATAATTAATTTATTATTTGTGTGGTGCTATAAAAGAGTTCAGTGCCCAACTAGTAAAGGATGCTATATTGTCCATCCTCATCAAACATTCAAAAATAAGAAATATTTTATTTCTTTAAAAATAAAGCTCGTTTTCAACAATTATGTTGCAAAAATGGTAAAGTGTTCCTTTCTTAAGGAAGGAAAATAGAATTGTTGGAAAACAGTTTTTATCAAAGAAGGGACATTCAGACATAGGATAATAGGAGCCACCAGTAGTTTGGCAAATGCATTGGGTATTCACAGTCTTCATGTTCCTGAGCATAGATGTAAATAGAAGAGAGCAGCAGACCTCAAGGATTATGCACGGGAGGAGACTCCAAATACATGTCTGTGTCCAAACACATATCCTCTGTCCAAACACAAGTCCTTCATCCTCCACACCGCCATGAGATTGATGTGCATCTGTATGGTGCTATTCTTCTATAGTTGGTTCTGTGCCTATGTTATCCAGAACCCAGGGGAGAGGCTTTCGGCGGTCTCGACCTCGGCACAGCCGGACATTGCCTGACTTCACTCTCAAAAGATCAGATAAGCCTGACCTCAGCCCATCATCAGCGGTTCCTCCTCCATGGCTGGATTGTCTGAGTCCTGGCTCAGAGTCTATGTAAATATCAAAGAGCATCATCAGAGCTGCAATCTGGTGTGCCAGTGTCTGGTTTTGGTCTTCTACTGGCAGGTGCCGTGGGATGGCAATGTTCACCTGCACATACTCAACAACAAAGTCCTAGACACATTAACATGAACTCCAAAAACATTGTCACACATGTTTCAGTCAACACAAACTAAAGAGAGCAAATGAAATAAGAGAAGTAACAGTGCAAACCGAGACAGCTTGTTGAAAGATGTGAATGTACCTTTTTTGGTCTGCTTCTAGAGTAGCAACAAATAACTCTAGACATTAATTCCATCACAAAGCCCAAACTCTGAAGCAACTGATCACAGACAGGGAAGGACACTACAACAGACTGCTGGCCAGAATATTGACAGAAGTGTGTGCTAAAACCCCACCTGTACAGCCTTGTATAACATCCCAGAACCTTACAAGACATTACCAACACTCATGAAGGGGTTCCAACAACTTACCTCAGCTTCAATAGCGCGCAAATTGTTGGAGTGATCAATGCAGGAAACTGTCTTGCTCACAGAACCTTCAGTCACATCCAGCACACCACCTGGTGCTGCTGGCAGAGTCAAAGCACAGGCACCATCTGACAATATATGAACCTGAAACAGAGGTGGGCAAACTGGATAATCCAGACTTATGTCCACCTGCCATGCAACATCAAAACCACCCAATACATCCTGAGAATCCCATTCAGAAATACAATGAATACAGCCTCACTCCAAGAGTTTTGCAAGCCCCAGAACAAGACAATAAGCAGTCAACAGAATCAAGAGCATCACCTGTGCTTCCAACTCCACATGCTCCCTGGATGGCCCATTTTCTCTCCAAAATACTGCCCGAAATGTCCGCATTCCATATTCCTTCCAATGTCCATCTGCCTTGTCCTTCAGATCCTCAACAGCTAGCTGGACTGCCTCCATAGCCTCCCCCATATCTTCATCCATAAGAGCATCAAGTCCACCCAATTCTGCGAAGATGCCCTCCTTCTGAGAATCCCCACTGACTACTTTATAAATGTCCTTCCTATCATCCATATCTACCTGACCAGAAACCTTTCCCAGGTCAGTTGCAACTAATCCTAATGAAGTAACCTTGGAGGAGGAGCCTTCTATGATGTTCACATTGCTTTTGCTCGCCTCTCTCCCAGAAGCCATTGTTGCCTTTGAGTCATGTGCCCACACACCCACTTTGACCTCATTCAACACCAGTGTATCAGTTGCTGCCTTGGCAGCATCTGCAGATGGAGACACCACCATTCCAGAGGAAGGAAGCTCTCCGTCCTCCTTTCCAGCCTCACCATCCAGCAAAGTCCCAATGCCTACCAGCCCTTCTTCCACAACTGGCTGTGCTTCAAATAAAAGTGTTGACTGCACCCTCACTGTTGAGTGAGAGCTTGGCAAAGTGAGAGAAGCAAAAGAAGATGACAACTTCAGGCCTGTGTGATCTATCTCTGCCCAAGTTTGGAACGTGGCTTTGGGAGTGTACTCAATCCAGGGAAAAGCATGAGAATTTGGAAATGGGCACTTCAGCTTGGCTAGGGAGTCAAGCTGTTCTCTGTAGACACACCCATACAGTCACAGCTACTTAGAACCCAACTAGAGCATCCATTATCTACTCTGTAATGTTCCACAAAAACATAACTACAACAAGCTAGGCACAGTGATGCACAGGATGCTCAAGAAACCATGTACATCAGTCTCCTACTACAGGATCTGATACCCAGCTCGAGGCATACTCAAATTGACATTGAATGTGGGCCGTTGGAGTAGTACATCCTTGCACGGATAATCTAGCACTCACAAGGGGTATCTTGACTCACTTCAGAGCGAGCTGTGCTTTTGTTCGCACTCGAAGTTGATGTAAAATGTTGCTTACACGATGTTGTAGACGGTAAGTTGCCAGTCCTGTCACCAGGGAGTTGGAATTACCTGCTGTTGAACTATAACCATTCATTCCACCTCCATCTTTCTCCTGGAAATGAGGGGGTGATTCTGGGAGGATGTCGATTCCACCAAGGTGCTGGACCCACTTATAAGGCCATGAATGCCTCTTCTTGTCAAATGTGAACCCTGGCCCAGCTTGCAACTTTGAAATCTGCAGACATTGTGAGATCAATCCACTTTTGTCAAGCCAATAGCTTCCCATAAATGATTAAACCTGTGCACCTTAGACAACATCACAAGTGCCCATAAGCCTAAACAGATTCATTAGCCAATTACCTGATTTGGCAGATCCACACCAGTGTCATCAGGAAACAAGTTTGCAAGCAAAGTATCAGGATCACCCCCTCCATATGATGCTCCCTCAATGCCAGCACAGAGAACATTGATCTTGGTGAGGAACTCAAACCGCAAGGCTAGCAACTTGCTCGTTTTCTGTTTGTTGTCATAAATCTGAACAATTACAGCCAGGGGGTGAGGCTGATAAATGTTATCTTCCTCCACAATTTCTTTTTCATGAGTTCTTTTGACCCGCTTCCGCCGTCTTCGGGAGTCATCATCATCTTCAGGCACTTCTTCTTCAGGCTTCACATCATCAGTTCCTGCTCCTGTCACTCCTGTCATAGAGTGGAGAACTGCTTAAAGATATGCATAATATCACTAGTGAGAAAAAATATGACTCTCTGCAAAAAAGCTCAGAGGAATTAAAATAGTTGGTCAACAAACTACCTGCATCCTTCATTGCCGCTTGTTGAGCAAGTGTGAGAGCATCCTTAGCACTCCCTACAATCTCCAACTCTAGAGCTTCTTCAAATGCTTCCTTATGAGACAGCAATTGAGTGTAAACAATATAAAGGGCAGGGGGGAGGAGCTCTGCAAGGGCATGCTGTTTCATGCGCTTTGTGTGTAAGAGACCCAATTGTTGCTGTACAGGTAACGATGCCTTCTTCAAGACTTTGAGGTGAGAAAGCAAACTGCCCAGGAACTTGCGCTGGTTTGTAATGTTTTCTTGCAATATCTTCTTTCGAGCTTCTACAACTTCCCGTTGCTTCAACAACTCCTTCCGCTGTACGAATACACAAAACAGAATTGTATCCTTCAAATTCACCATACCTTTTCTCTGTTGAGAAACTGTGGCTTGGAAGAGACACATTCCATTTCAGCAACTTTGATTGATCAAAGCAAGCATTTAGAAATTATGGATTCCAAACCTGGTGAAGTTCAAAGTTGAGGCGTTGCAACATGAGTTTATGGGGGTCATGGTGGAGTGCAGGATCTGACCGATGCTCCTTAGGAGCATCCTGGAAAAACTCCTGTTCAGAAACCAGGTCGATGTCTGGATATTTTGATTTGAAATCCTTGCAACCTTTGATAACCTTCAGATAGTAGTTCTTTTCATAGAGAAGGTTATGAAGCAGCAAGGTGGTGTGATCAACAGGGGCTTTCGCTGCCTCGGTCTGCAATTTTCTTCGGTCTTCCTCTTGCAGAATCTCGCGGTTCACCTACAAAAGCAGCTCTTCTACACTTAGGACCGAAGATTGATTCTAGCATTCTACCTTGATAAACACGCAATCGGCCGCACTCTCGCGAAACAAAAACTAACAAAAAGGATCTCCATTCCAAAGTCGTGTTCTAGCCAGAGCATGCGAACATCTACTGACCGCCTTCTCCTCTAAAAAAAAACAGCATTTCAACTTCCTCCTTCGACATCTCGGAGGAAAAAAGAAACAACAACAAGAATTCTAAACCTCTATTGGAGGTATCCTCCATCCGGAAACTCGGTACATAGAAACGCAGCTGCTTAGCAACACAGGGTAGAACAGAGTAAGAGCATACCCTACGAAGGTCCACGAACATAACGGAGGCCTCAGTTACGAGCTCGCGCAACTTCAAATTGCCTTCTCCTTCTTTCCGCTTCAGCGCCAATATACGCGCCAGTGTGTCCTCCAAGGAGCTTCGGATAGTGGCCAGTCCCTCATACATCGTGTTCTCCATGCTTCCCCCTTATACACGCTCCAGTAGACAGAAAGTTACTTCCCCCTTCTGCTCCCTCCCTCTGACTCTCTCTTTCCTTGGACGACAGTATCAAATCACTCAAAAGGCAAACACAATCACGACTTGCCAAGTCAATCATCTTCCAACATGTGCTCTCACTGTCGCTCTCTATCTAGCGCGCTCTCACCATCTCTCCCTCGCAGTCAGGTTTTAGGGTTAGGGTTTGTGTCGAGGGTTAAAGGGCAAAAGTAACTCACCTCGCTAGTAAATAACTCAAACGACCAGAGGCCAGAGTGAACCAGCACCCAACAGTTCACCAACGTGGATGGTGCACTGATAGGATTCTCTTTTCTATCCCAGGTTGACTTTTTCTGTTTGCCCTTTCTCAGCCCTGATCTCAGTTTTTTTTTCCCCCTGATCTCTTTTTTATTTTTTGTTTTGGGAACTTTATTTTCTCCCCGCCAAGTTTCTTTTATTCTTTTTTAGCTTTTGAAACTTTTCCCACCCACTCACCTACTACCCCCCACTGCCCCCCACCGACCTACTCACCTATAAATTTAAATTATAAAATACTCTTCTGCATCTACCTACTCACCTATAAATTTCAAATGTGCTACTCTCATTCCCACCCATCTACCCATCACCCATCTATTTATCTACCTACCTGCCTTTCCACCTTCCTACCTACCAACATTTTAAGTAGGTACCTACCAAACCCCACCTACATGGCTACACCTACTTACATGGTTGCCATTCCAATAGACCCCCAACAATCAACAATGACGAAAAAAAGAATAAAATGAAGGTATTGCATCCAGCTTGGTCTTGTTCATTCAAACAAATAAATAAGGGGTATTTTAAAATATTTGATGCCCTCTCTATAAGGGTATTGCAAGTTTTGCGATACCCTGCTTTGGGTATCCTTGAAATAGTTTGGGCTCCATATCATATCTTTTGAAAATTGGAAAAATATTGTGTAAACCTAACAAAACTTAGAAGGATTACAATACCCTAAGGCATTGGGGTACATTGTAAACACCATGGCCTGAATTATTTTGGTTTAGGCTTTAAAAAAGGTATCATTCGTGACCATAAGGATTCAATGAATGTGTGATACCCCTTTAAAGGTATCTTAAAAATACATTGGGCTCCATAACATATCTTTGGAAACATGGAGGGGTATTGGGAAACCATACCAAAACCTATAAAAAAATCAATCCTTCATCAAGGTATTATGTAATTAAACACCATGGGTTTATGTTATTAGAGGTGTATTGTTCATGCCCAAAATTACTCAATACACATGTAATACCTTTAGTAGGGTATCTCAAAAATACATTGGGTTCCATAACATATCTTTTGAAACTTGGAGGGGTATTGCATAATCTTAACAAAACTAAAAAAAACATAATATTGTGATTGGGACACATTGTAAACACCATGGGCTAGATTATTTTGGTATAGGCTATTAAAAGGGTATTATTCATGTTTTAAAGGCTTCAATGAATGTGTAATACCTCTTTCAAGGTATCCCACAAATACATTGGGTTCTATAACATATCTTTTGAAACATGGAAAGGTATTGCATAGTTTTACCAAAACCTACAAGGAAACCAATGCCCTCATTAGGGTATTTTATAATTAAACACCATGGGTCTATGCTATTGAAAGGTTATTGTTCATGTCCAAAACTACTTGATACACTTGCAATACCCTTTATAGGGTATACCAAAAATACATCGGATTTCATAACATATATTTGGAAACATGGAAAAGTATTGTGTAACCTTACCAAAACCTACAAGGAAACCAATACCCTCATTAAGTATTATGTAATTAAACACCATGGGTTTACATTATTGGAAGGGTATTGTTCATGCCCAAAACTACTCAATACACTTGCATTACCCCTCACAAGGTATCTTAAAAATATATTAATTGGGTTCTACAACATATCTTTTGAAACTTAGAGGGGTAATGCATAGCCATAACAAAACCAAGAAGAAACACAACATCCTCATTAAGGAACACAATAAACACCATGGGTTGAATTATTTTGGTCCAAATTATTAAAGGGGCATTGTTCATGCCCATAAGGATTCAATGAATATGTAATACCCCTCTAGAGGTATTCTATAAATACATTAAGTTCCATAACATATATTTGGAAATGTGGAAGGAAATTGCATAACTTTACCAAAACCTATAAGGAAATCGATACCCTCATTAGGGTATTTTGTAATTAAACACCATGGGTTTATGTTATTAGAAGGGTATTGTTCATGCCCAAAAAAATTTAATACACTTGCAAGACCCTTCATAGGGTATCCCATAAATACATTTTGCTCTATAACATATCTTTTGAAACTTGAAAGTGTATTGCATAGCTTTGCCAAAACTTAGAAGGAAAATAATACCTTACATGGGGTATTTAGTTAACACCATGGGTTAAATTATTTTGGTATAGATTATCAAAATGGTGTTGTTTATGGTTAGGAATACTCAATGCACATGAAATATCCTTTATAGGGTATCCAAGAAATCCTTTGGATTCTATAACATATATTTTGAAACTTACAAGGGTACTGTTGTTGCAACCCTAACCTTGGGTTCGTGACCAAGGCCATGGTTTGCAAAGGTGCGGACTAAGAGTGAAGCCCAAGAGTCACATTTCATGCTCATGGGAGTGTAGGAAAATGTGAAAGGAATGGACCCCTACACTCCCAAGTGAATTCCCACTTTGGGAGTTGAAGTCTCGATGGACTCCCGAATCTTTAAAGGGAAATTATAAGGATCAAAGCTCATTAGATTGAAAAATTCTTTACATCATTCAAAAGATCTTAGAACATAGATGTTTAAAATGGGCTCACACGCTCCATTTGAGTACTTAAAACATAAGTTATGGCCAAAAGAAGAGCTAGGAATTAAATTATCAATTTCACTCCTAATCACTAAAAGTCAAAAATCACTTTGATTTACTTGTGTGTAGGTAGTTTGCCACATATCGATGGAAATTTTTCAACAAGGGCTACAACTTTGTTTTAAACCACATTTCAATTGGAGATTTGCACAAAAAGTTATGGGCTTCCAAAGTTGCAAGAGACTCAATTTCGAGAATTTCGGATTCCCAACTTGGAAGTCTCGAGACAAAATGACATTTTGGTGCAGGCCTCGTGGCCATGCACAATGAATATTATAAAGGGGAAGGTGATGGCTTCCTCTAAGTTCAAGCCATGGTGAATCTTGTGAGTCCATGTTTGCCTGTGGCTCATCCATGCACCAAAAGTGTTCCAACTATGCATTAACTAACTGTTGTTTGGTTTGTGTAGGTCCATGTGAATAATTGACCCGTTTGTCACTCGTCCTAATCCCCATCCTGGAGCTCTAGCACGCCCTTCTACCTCCGAAGTGCTATGAGCCAGGGAGCATACCCCAACTCCTTATCCTTATGTTATTTTCACCTTTGGAGTTGCAATTGAGTCTATTAAGGAACTTGGGGGTGTGTCAATTACACAACCATACCAAAATGTAAAAGGAAAATGATATTCGCATCATATTGTGATAATATCTTAAACCATGAAACAAAATGATATTTCTAAATACTTATTATATGTTCAATATATCATGCCCTACATATTAATTCAAGTAAATGAAGGCATTGCAAAGTTGGTCACATTAATGGTAAAAGGATTTGAACAAAGTTTTAAAAGTTTAAATGTAATACCCATATCGAATTGTGATAATTCATTAACCATGAAATATAATAATATTTTTGAAATACTTGATTCTTTGCCAATATATCATGAAATTCATGTTTTCAAAATTATTTGTTCACCTTACAATATGGTTTAACATACATAAAAATGAACGTAATCCAAAATTGGTCACATTGATGGTTCATGGGTTTAGGGTTTAATGTAAAATTTACTACTTAATGTTAAAATTTAGAGTTTGTCAAAATCAATAAATTAAAAGTTCATACTTAACATTTATTCAATTATGTACATATTAATTTTTTTCCATTTTAAAGTTGTAAACTCATTTTAAAAAACAAAAACACAAAGTTATTAGTTTAATAAGATTTTAATGCATGTTAAAAAAAATTAAAACACATGATTTTTCTTTTTTTTTAATGGTCACATAATAATAATAAATGATCTTTCCCATATATTAATCCTATGTATGATTGAAATTTTATTTTAAACCTTTTTTTACATATAATAAATAATTTCTAGCCTATACATATGTTTTTGGCACTATGCTCGTAAGGAAGGAGGCTAGAGGCTATTTGACTAAAAAGCCCCAAGTTGTTTTTGTGTAATGATAGGCTATTTTTGTTGATTCTCTTTTCATTTTTTGTTATTTTTTGTTACTTTTTTTATTACTTGTAACGTTTGTAAATTAATTTTTACTGTTGAAGGGGGCAAGGTGAGTTGTTTTAATTTATTTTTTGATTGTTTAGGGGGAGGGGGTGCACCTTCATTTTGTTTTATAAATTTATTTTACTGTTGAGGGGGAGGGGGTGGTGGTTAATGTTTTTTTTTCTCTTTGATTAGACATGTGGAAGGAGGAGGGGAAGGGGGTTAGTTTTTTTTTTTAAACTTTTTTTTCTTTTTT
>Ga0116228_10000294_pt1 | contig 36562 bp, 28 predicted proteins | sample S1TSphfallax_2_FD_89694 | JGI IMG/M metagenome (GOLD analysis project Ga0116228, IMG submission 89694) | Host-associated microbial communities from peat moss isolated from Minnesota, USA - S1T2_Fc - Sphagnum fallax MG | ecosystem: Host-associated > Plants > Peat moss > Unclassified | place... | reverse complement strand
TCCGGATCTCAAGCATGAGCTCGGAGTAAGCCCTCACATATTGCCTCAAATTCTCATTCGTGGCATTCACAAGGTCACGGAGTTTGCACCTAGAGATGTAGTCGGAATTCCTTGGAACAAATTCCGACTCAAGACCTTCCTTAAAGAACTCCCATGTGTAGCCATGGTTTTTCCCCTCCTCTTGTCGGATCGTCCTCCACCATGTGGCGGCATAGCCTTTCAAGTAGGATTGGGCAAGCTCCACGGCGGAATTCCGTCCAACCTTGGCGGCATGCAAGTAGTCGTCCATCTCCGCAAGCCAAGCATCCACAACCTTGCGGTCGCGGGCACCATCAAAGTTCCCAGGCTTGGCCGGTTGAAACCTTTCGCCCTTGGCGGCTCCCATTTTGAAGGCCGCCACCAACTCACCAAAGTCGGGCCTACCCATCTTGAGGAGTACTTCCAATTGCTCTTGGGTGAATAGGACCAAGCTCCTTTGTTCCTCTTCACTTTTGGGCTCATCTCGGTCCTCCCGGGGCATGGGTTCCTTCTCCCCAATAGATTCGGGTAGGGCTACTCAGTCTTTGACGGGCTTCTCCAACATGGAGTCTTGCGGGGGTTTGCGGGTCTTCTTGGGTGCCATCACCACTCAAAGAAGAAAGTCGAGCTTCACCTTGAGCTCTGATACCATGTGACGCACTCCCAAGTCCCGAGGTGAACCCACTTGAAGGTTCACCAAAGTGTAGTTACGGAAAGTTGGGACTCCGAAGGCGCTCCCGACTTCCAGCACTATAAAGGGGTAGAGGGGCGTGCTAGAAGTCTCGGGATTAAACTAGGAAGAGGGACTAGTACATCAAGCTTGAATCTGCATCCAAAACAAACCACAAAGTGGTTAGTTCACATTCCGGGACACCCTTGGGTGTTGGGACGAACCACAGGCACTTTGGACCACAAGACTCACCACGGCCCGGACTCGAAAGAAGCCATCACCTTCCCCCATATAGTATTTTTTGCAACGCTCCGTTGAGGCTACATCCAAATGGCTCTTTTTCCCAGGACTCCCAACTTGGAGTCCCGAAATTGTCCCGGTTGGAGTCCCAGGACTTTGGGAGCTCATAACTCCCGACTGACAGGTCTGATCGCAACGAGGTCTAAACCAAAGTTGTAGCCCTCGTCAAGATCTTTCCAACTCCATGTCGCACTCTTAATTCGAAGGTCGGGAAGAGGTCGATTCCCGACTTTTAATGGTCGGGAGTCAAACTGCCAATTTGACTCCCGGCCCTTCTTTTGCCCATAACTTGGGCTGCATATGTCCAAATGACCAATGCGAGGCCATTTTCGATATCTACACTTCAAGACCTTTTCAATGACACCAAGAAAACCCCAATGCGAGGTGTTTTGGGCTTTTCTGTCGAACTCTAAACATTCGGGAGTCCCGGAGGACTACAAGTCCCCAACTTTGGAAGTGTTGGGCTTCACCTCCACACTTGGCCAAAGTGGGGTTGCGACACTAGTGTTGCCCTGTTATTGGGGATTTTTTTTAAAATAAATATGTTGGGTACTAATAAAGGGCATAATGACATGCTATTGCAACCTACATGTCGGTTCTCACTAGCAAAAATATTTATTTTGAGAAAAAAAAAAAGGTGAACTAAAGTTGCACAAGAAGTCCAAGCTTGATGGACCATATAATTTATAGGGCTCTTGTGAAAATCCCCTCTAATCTCATTTGTATCATTGAATCCATCAGAAACATGTCTATGGACATCAATTGCAGAAAACGTCCAGGTGCTAAAGAAAACTTATGTATGCTAATAATTTTGTAGCTGTTGCTAGCTTGTTTATCCCCCCCCCCCCATGTAGTAGGCTAAGTAGTATTCAATTTTCTGGGTAGCTTGGTCTATAATGTTAGAAAAAAACAATTGTTTGTTAAGATCCTGTAAATAGTCCAACCGTTCCAAATTAGTATTATTTTTTTTCAAGTCTCATAGTGTGACTAACAATCATTCAGTGTGTTTATAGTTGCTAGAAACAACAAGCTATGTGAAATTTTCGAAGTCTTCACCTCTTCTTAATAGGTAATGAACTAAGTAATATTACGGAGGATGAGTGTAATATCATCATCCATTCTATCTGTGTCGACTCTCTCTAGTGACCCAAGCTGACAACGTTTAGGTCAGTGCTATAGGAGCAATCCTACTTTACTTGAAAGACAAACAGACAGATGTAGTCAATAAAAGATGGCGTTAAGCCTACCTCCACTCCAGGTCCCAGAAAGGACCAACTAGTTATTGTTATGTTGTCTCAAAATAATTTCACGCTTACAATGTTTGAAGATTATTTTATTTCCATTAGACCTTTCATTGACACCCCCTCAATTACTTCATGAGTCTCAAACATCCTCGCTTACATGACTACCCATTAAATACCATAACAAGACCAATGTTTTACCAAACATTACAAATTTTGGTGTCTTCTTCTAACCCCAACCCTTTAGAGATTTTTCACCCCTAATCATGCAAATGAGGCTTTAACACTATGATTAACAATTTTTATAAAAGAATTAACCCTACACCTCATTCATCTAATATCAATTTTTGAAAAAAATCAACCCCCCATGTAACCATGTGCACTCATCATTCCTTATTCTAACATGAAGTTGTTAAAAACCCTTAATAGCCCTACCACACCCAAATATCCTTGGTGCAATTGTTAAAAATTGAAACTCTCACACATGGTTTTGTTAGTATGGTTCACAACCTATAGTCCTTCTAAAGTTTGCTATGCTCTATACTTAAAGTATCCTTCTCTATTTTTAAACCCCAATAATTAGCATTTGTCTCCTTTAAAGTTGTTTGCAAGGAATCTCTTTCCATTTTGATGTTCTCTAAATCCTTGTTTTGCTTCTCCATGTTATTCATCTTCTATCTTGTTGCTTGGAGTTTTGCCAATACTTGCCTATTTTCATTGTTCCTCTCTTATAACTTTGCCTTGAGCTTCTGCTCCTTCTCCAAAGCTTCTTATAGATTTTGAACAGATTTATCCTTCTCCTTTATAATCTACTTGTTCTTGATCTCTATATTAGAAAGTCTAAGCAAAATATTTTTCATTTGTACATTGTATTTTGCTGCCTATTGAAACATAATAGTAACTCTTTTGTGCTCAACCAATTCTACTTTTAGCCCTTGGCACAAACCTTGGTGTATTAAACCTAATAGTCTGACCCCTATAACTTATACTTGATGAACTTAAATTTTCGTGTGCAATCCAAACTTCTCCAAATATATTCATGCTTGTTGTAGAACTTGGTCTTAAAGGTAACATACCTTCATTATTCTATAATGATGGAACAAACTATTAAACTTATGGTGGCTCATGGTCAAAATCTTGTATTTTCTCTTCTATTGACTATTATTTTTGAGGCTATGGCTCCTTCTTGGGCCATTTTTGATACTCTTGTTGATTAAACTTTAACTCTAGCTTGGGAGAAATTGGTAGTCTTGGATCATACTTATAATATATGGATTTGTCCTTTTATCTTTGATTTTGATGTTGTTACATCATTAGCAATTCTATTACATGTTGAGGATCAATATTGCCTCTCATTACAATATCCTCTTGTCTTCTCTACCTCTTCTACAAAGTTTCTCTCTTCATCATCATCAAACTAAGACATAAGAACTATTTTTCTGGTTGTCCTAGTCTTTGGCTATTTTTTTATTTATTTTAAATTTGTGTAAGGTTCAAAGGCCTTCTATTTTTAATGAACCTCTCCCTCAATTGTCTTTTCTTCTTTTGTCCTTTTGAGGCTACTATGCATGTTTCTTCCTATCTTGTGATCTTGTGAGTTTTCTAAATCAAAACTTTAAGGACTATGGCTGAATGACATACATATTTTTTGGGTCCTCTTTTGGTTGTTCCTTCAATCATATTTTTCTGACACTTCTCCCATCTGATCAATTCTTTGACCAAATGAAAATACATGACTACAACCCAATTAACAAACTTTCCATGATCTATTTTAAAGATCATCGCAGTAGACTTATTGCTAAAATATTTCACCTTATCCTTTTGGTAAATAATTAGCAAAATGGCAACAATTCTATTAGCATACTCTGAATTCATATTTTTCACAACCCACCCTTCATTGGTATTATAAATGTTAGGTACCCTATCTGCTATTTCTGCCAATGCTACTTAACATTATACATTTTTGCTTGGTTTGCCTTTGTTTCCCTTTGTATAGCAAATTCTAAAATCTTCTACCAACACATGTTTATCTATTATTTTATACTCCTCCCCCAACATAACCTTGATTCTATTATGTTTAGGATCCAACTTCCAATTGTTCAAAAATTCAACCAAAATGTTATAGCGAAATGTCTTCCACTCAATCTCAAACAAGCCTACCAATTTAGCTTTGTTTGCCCACGCTCTCTCTTCCTATCTAGAGCTAGTCCAAAGCAAACTTTTCTTCAAATTGCCATTGTAACTTTGCTATGTTGGAGGAAAGATTTACCTAATCTCATCATCCTAATGAGTACGCACTTTCTTCCCATGCAGATTTACAACCATTACTTGTCGACTTGTTCTCTTTGTGCGCTTCTTATTGGGAATATGAATTCTTTTTGGAATGTGCTCTTAAGTATGCTTCTCTTGATGTAATGGTTGTTGTTGTTGCAACTCGTCCTTTTTATGGTCTTCCTTATAATTTGAAATAAAAATGGGACCTACTTGCTCACTAGGACCCGCCTATCTTATGGGCTTTCTAAAACTATATATTTTCAATGTTTCCTTTTTTTTTATTTTTTTTATTGCTTCAAAATCTTTTTCAAATTTGGATATTGGAGTTCATTCTAAAAAGAAGAATAAACTAGAGAAGAAAAAGGCGAACCTCTTTTTAGAGACCTAGATTGTGAGGGCAAAATGTTTGTAAATCTTTAGTGCTCTTCTAATCTTTCTTGCTCCTCTTTCAACTTTTGCAACTTCTTTAAATATTGTTGTTGCAATTTTTCCATAAGACTTTCTTCAATGCTCATTTTGGAGACAAAAAAGATTGAAATTTGCTTGTGAAAAATGGAAATAAATAGTCATTTGTAGTGTTTGTCGCCTTTTGAAATGTTTTCAACCCATTTCATGAAGTGGTAATTCACTTTTCATTTTAGGGCCAATGTTTTAATGATTTGTATTTTTTTTTATTGTTTGACAAATGTCGTCTCCTTTTCAAATTCACATTAACATCAACATGGGCTACAATAAATACCTATTGACCAAATTGTTTTATGGATGTGGCACTGGGTAATTTTGAATATGATGACCTAGTGTTGTCTACACTATAAATTCCCTCTGACCCATGCTGAGTCATCAAATCAGCAAAATTTTGTTTGATGTCACTGACTTATCTACCCCATAATCTAGTAACTATAAATATGCATAATCATGGTCTAGGTATTTATTCATAACTTATTGGTTGATCAAATTTACTAAAGATTTTTCTAAAACTACTAACTTATCAGTCCCAATAGTCTTTGTTTCTCTTTGATCTTTTGAACTTTCATTAGATGTTTCTTCCATGTAGTTTTCATCTATGGATGGTAAAGACTTTTAATTCTCTAAACTTTGGATCCCTTTCATTATTTGATCCACGTATGTATATGATTCCAACTTATTAACATTGACCAATATTGGGTTTGGTTTAAAATTGTTGACATAAATAAGAACAATATTATTGGGTAAGCAATATTATACCCTAAATGAACCAAACCATCTTTTCTTGAATTTGCCCATATATGTTTTTCTTCCTTTGGGAAACTATAAAACATAATCTCCAAATTGGAACTTTTTTTCAATATTTTTCTATTGACTCCACATAAATATACCTCCACTAATAGGCTCCCACATTGTTTTGAGCTTCTAATCTATTATCCTATAACTTTTTGAGTTCTATAATTCTAGTTGTTAACACTCTAGTGGGTTCTACATCTTTATGCTCCCCACTAATAGTTGGTAGAACATATTTTGTTGGCATTAAAGGATGCAAACCATGGATTAATTGATAAGGTGTATAACATGTTGCCACCTTGTAAACATTCCTATATGAAAAAAAAAATGTAAACAAATGTTTATCCTAGTTTGTTCTTTTTTCATTAACCAACTTAGTCAATAATCTACCAATGACTTTGTTAGTAAACTTTGTTTGTCCATTTCCTTGTGGATAATTTGTAGTAGAATTAACATGTTTCAACATAAACTATTATGTCATATGTTTTATTGTGCCATTAATGAAATGTACCCCTTGATATGTAATAATAATCAATGGATATCCAAATATGGTTAAAATATATTCATACATGAATTTGGTTGTAACTACTACGATATTGGTTTTGAATGGCTTTGCCTCTACCCACTTGGTTGTAAAATTTGTAGCTACCAAAATATATTTGTTTCATGTTAGTTATCATGGTGGTTTTATTGGACCTATAAAATTTAAACCCCATTTCATAAAATGTTATTTTGGAAATGTTGCTACCAACTTGGCCAAACTTTTTGTTTTTAGTCCTTTAATTTTCTAACAACTATCATAACTTCTACAAAATTCATGAGTATCCTTGAATAAAGTTGGCCACCAATATCCTACATCCAAAATTTTCTTTGCAATAATATATGTAGCAAAATGTCCTCCAACCATTCCTCCATGTAGCTATTTTTAAACAATTTATGCTTTTGAGGTGGTCAAAGATGTATGCATTTTGTTGTCTTGTCCCACTCTATGCATAATTCCCTCTTTTAGAGTAAAAGGTTCTACCTTTCTAGCCAACTTCTAGTTAGGTTTAAAGTTTTTGGCATCTAACATGTCTTTAGATAGGTTTTTACTTTTCACATCCATATAGGTTTTAAAGAAAATAATGATGCATCCACAATATGATATAAGACCCAATGGTTCTAAACTGTTTAGCAATATGGATAAAACATTAGCAACTACATGTGTTCTATCAAGTTTATAAACTATTGTGAACTCATATTCCAAGAATAACAACAATCGTCTTGTTATCCTTCCTAACATTTGTGGTTTGTTGACCAAGTACACCAAAGCCATATGGTCTACATAAAAAACAAATTTATATCCCAATAAAAAATGTTTGAACTTTTGCAAAACATAAACCATTGCCAAGGCTTTTTTTTTTATAGTGGTATAATTTTGTTTTGTTTTTATTAAACAATCTAAAGGCATATACTATAGGTTGGTCATATTTACCAGTTGGGTTTTGTGCCAACATTGCACCATTGTCAACAATGATGCATCTATGTGCACATGAAACTCCAACTACTAGTTTAGGGGTATTAGAATTAGTGTTTCCATGTACTTATGCTTGATCTGATCCCAAGTTTCTTAACATTATGTGGTTCAGATAAAAGGTTATGTTTTCCTCATCAATTTGGTGATTGGTGCCATGATAAAAGCGAAGTTTTTTATGAAACATCTATAAATTGAACCATACCATTAAAAACTTGAATCTCCTATGGGTTTGTAGGTATTAACATATTCACTATTGCCTGAACCCTTTTAGGGTATAATATTTTTCCTTCCCTAGAAATTGTGAACCCTAAAATCAGTCTTGAAAATACCATAAAAACACATTTATCTGGATTGAAACTAATATTATATTCTCTATATTTTTTAAAGCAAAGTTTAAACTTCATTAAATGACTTTATAAACTATGAAATCATCCAAAAATATCATCATGAACTGGTCTAAGTATTATTTAAAGGTTATACTAATAGTTCTTTAAAAAGTTGGTGGCCCATTTTTAACACCAAATGGCATCACCATCCAAATAAAAGCTCCTTAATTTGTTACAAAAGTTGTTTTGTATCTATCTTCAGGGGCTATACAAATCTAATGGTATTTTGAATATCCATCTAGAAATGAATAGGCTTCATACCCTACTATAGTGTTTAATACTTATCAAAAAATGGTAAATGATAAGGATATTTTTTGGTTGCTTTATTTAACTTTCTGAAATCCACACAAATTTTTAATTTTCCATTCTTCTTAGGCACTACCACTATAGGTGATAACCATGTAGCCTCCTTTATCGGTTGAATGAATTTAACTACTAATAATTTGTCAATGTCCTATTTGACAACTATAACATAATTAAGGTTCAATATGTACCTTGCTTGATGTGTTGGTAGTATTGAAATATCCAACTCAATTTTGTGTTGAGCTAATTATGGAGGTGTGCCTTAAAAATCTTTGTAAGTCCAAGTAAACACATTCTTGAACTCCTTAAGTAGCATCTAAAACTCCTCAATTTTCTCCTTTGTCAATTGAATTACCTTGATGTATTGTAGATTTTCCTCTACACCAAAATTAAACTTAACAAGTTGTTATTATTCAATCAAAGTTCAATTTGCTATCTAAAGATTTTATACATGTATTTTTGTTGGTATTTCATCCATTTGAATATCATCATGGTTATGATGATAATAGGTTTCTAGATAAACCTTATCTTGCAATGAAACTTTCGATCTAACACAAAAGTCTTATGATTTCATTGTTGAAGGCACCATTTCTGCATTTGTTTGATTTGATGTTGAAGACACCTTTTTTGTTGCTCTTTGATTTGATGTCCCTTGCTATAGATCATATTCCTCATTGCTTCTGATTTCTGAGACTTTAACACTCAACAATGAAACCATTTCTTTTGAAAGTATAGTTGTGCCAATTGAGAACAATTTTGGTTTTGTTTCAAAGATTAGATCCTCCTCTTTATCTATTAACCTTTCCATCAAGTCATAACAAACAAGTATTTGGGGCCTTATGGTTTTTGCTCCCAATTTCCTATTAACTAATATTGTTCTTACTATTGCATTACCTTGAACAATAATGACATTATTACCCCAATCATGTGTAACCTTTGCATCTCTAAGCCAAGGTCTTCTTAGCAACATAAAATAGTTATAATCTACCACATTGCTTTTTCAAAACAATAAATGTGGATAGATATGGGATACCATGTATGTGAATCTTCAAATTTTTGATGATTCCTAACGGCCCAATCATACTTTGATTTGCCATTCTGAGTTGGTATGGAGTTAGTCTCGGTTTGGGTAAACCTAACTTTGTTATGAGGTTTTATGTTATAATGTTCACACTTGCTCTTCCACTTATCAAAACATCCTCAACAATGTTCTTCCTAACTTATAATTGGATAATTGCCATTTGGTTATATACCTTTATAGTTGTTGTGTGTAGTTTAAAATGTGTTTTAACCACTATGGTTACATTAGGTTATGATATTTGCTTAATAACTATATTTGGTTTTTTTGGCTTCATTTTCTACCACATATATTTAAAAAAATTTGGTGTTATTTTCAACAATTGATTTAACCTCAAAGTATAAGTAGTTTCCAGCATCTATTTGATTAATATCTTGGAATATTTGTTCCATAGATATAATTCTATTAATAGGATTAGCAAAAAAAAATTGTGACACAATGGGTTTTGTGGACACCTCTAATTTTGGTAATCTTGCCCAACTTATATTCCACTGTTTTTTCTCTTTTGGAATCAAATTTTTGGTGGGTCTTTGCTTACATCTCCTTAATAGTATTGATAAAAGTTTGTTGTAGTCTCTGATCCTCTTCCCAATCAACAATAGACTTCTTTCTTATTAGCTCTTTGTCCTTAAACACTTTTTCTTTAGTAACCTTACTCCTAGTGATGGCCATATTCACATCCACCATATGGACCAAAGGATTTGAAACCTTGGGTTCTACCACAACTTGTTTTTATGTTGGCTTTACTCCTTTATTCTTAAACATATATTGCATATCATTATATTTGGGACAATCTCTAATCTTATGTTTAATGTCACCACAAATATGACAATAATACCTCACAAGCCTTTGTACTTTAATCTATGAAATGGTAACCTCAAAGATTGCATGAACATGGTCTTCCTTTCTTTTGACTCTATAGGTTTCAACATTATGATTTGTCTTGTGATAATTTGTATAGTACATTCCTATTTTCTTTAGGATTGTTTAAGGTTTTTGAATTGATATTTTTTTATTACTTTGTGATACTAACAGATTGTTTATGGCCTCTATTTCATAAATTCCTTCCTCAAAAACTAAAGTTGCTTCTTTATGTTGTTGCAAAGTTTTTATCTTCATACATGTTGTTGCTAAACGCAAATATGGTTATAATCTAATCTTGAAAACAATAGTTAAGAAATTATCTATTGTCTTATGTTGAAAACTTTTAGTTAACTTCAAGAATCTTTCATAGTAGACTTCCACTTTTTCATTCTTCTCCTACTTCATGTTTTTCAATTATAAATAAACTTGTTCATCATTTTAAACCTTTTTATATTTTTTATAAAAAGTTAGCTGCAATTTTGCAAAAGTACAATATGGGTAATCTCCTAGATAATTGTTACACCAATTAAACATAATGTCTCTAAAGGTAAAACTAAATAGATTAACAATTTTCGCATCATCTATTTCACTATTTGCTTTAATGGCAACTTTAAATACTTAAACATGAACGTTTGGGTTAAAATCCTTTACATATTCAAGATAATTAAGTGGTTAATGATAAGGTATGTTTGGTGGTAATTGTGGCTTACTTAGATGCACCATTGGAAATACAAAATATCTTGGGGGTCCCAGTGAATTTGAGCCGCCTCCTCCTTGATTTGATGGTTAACCAAGAAAAACTTTGTTCACCTCCCTAGGCATATCTTCATGTAAACTCACAAATTTTGTTCCCCTTGGAGTTTGTGGTCTAGATCTGATACCAACAACAACATTAACTACCACTAATACAAACAAAGCTTCAATAACTATAATTAAAGATTAGAGCATTACCACATAATAGAATGGCACAATGTTATTAGTTCCATTATAAAATTTAAAGTTCATGCATAAGTAATTCCAATATTGTCTTGATGTAGTAGACTTTGTACATTAGCTACAAAGATAGGTATTACATCTACCACAATCTGAACTCTCACTTTTACTTTGTTATTTTTTCAAATTTGTTCTTTGAGTCTATCTGGAATTATAACCTTCTCATGATATAGATCCTCTCGGCTCAATATGTCCATGATTCCCTATTCTTATAGGTTTCAAATTTAGATATTAGAAATGTTTAGCAAATCCTTGCCTCATATTTTTTTCAATAAATGGACATTCATTGATCTAATGTCCAATCTAATGGTAATATGTGCAACGTGGAGAATTTGGTCTTGGAACTATGTTTACACTATGAATTCCTCTACTTCAATCCCTTGGAACTCCATTAATAATGCTTCCATTTTGATGATTAACTTTGGGTTTATTGTACCTCACTTTTACAACCATAGGAACACCTTCTGCTATTGTTGGTTATGCTTTTAACAATATTACAATTTCTTGTTTAGTTACAAGTACTAGCTCAACTCCTCTAAAGATTTTGATACCCCAGTTGCGGCTTTTTGTTTAACAACATAATGAATCGAAGATTCAAAATTATGAGCTCTTTGTTCAAACTCTTCATTCTTCTAGCTTTCCCAAAAAATACAAAGGTAAAACAAATTTGTACTTTGGTACCACTTCTTCTTTTTATGACCTATTGAGTTTTTGTTGTTGTTCTTGAATCAAAGCATCAGAGTCATGTTGTTACATCAAAGTTTTTTATTCTAACATAGCTTTTTGTCAAGGTTCAGATTCTCGACTCCTTCGTGTAAACTCAACCTATGAGTTTGCATTCTTAATTTGATGCTTTACTTTATTTGAATTTTGTTGCAAATTTTTGGTGCACCTCTATGCTTCACCAATTTACACTTCATGAGGAGTAATTGGTGCTGCTAAGGTGTTTTGTGGCCTCCAAGTCCCTTTTATGTCCATGGATGTCTTTGTTCTATCTGAAAACCTTTACCGCTGATCTACCTCAATCTGCACTAAAATTGTTATTAATGGCAACGTCATTTTCCACTTGCTCATGTAATACAACCTTATCTAATTGTCTCCCCATGTTTTTAATTATAATTCTATTTTCCATCTCCACATCCTAATTCAAATTTGAACAAACTTTTGCATTAGAACAAAATCCTCATAGTTAACTACTTTGCTTAAATTTGCTTCTTGAACAAAAAATTATGATCAAGATTTGAAAAAAATGCAAAAAACGAAACTGAAGTTCATTATCTATTTATAGAATCAAAAATTTCAACAACAAAACATAAACAACATTCTAAAATTCATTTTGAATTTGACCCCCAATATGGTTGCCAAATGGTACATACAAAATCTCTAATCCTATATTTTGGTTTAAATCTATGCTAAAATATTTAAAAACTAATACTAACAAAGTATGTTCATTCAGATCTAATTAGAACTAGTTTCATATTTAAGATCTAGTAATGAAAATATCATCATAAAAAATCAAAATAACAACTTTGACTATGGAAACAAAGTTTTTCTAGAAATCAAAACATATTTCTCTCATACTCCATTAAAGCTTCATGTTCTACAATGATACAATGGTCATCATCTCTTTCTCTTTTCCAAATATATATTTTGACCAAACAATCCTATTCAATTTCAAGTGGTGATAAAAATTATGTAATCTAGCTAGTAATTCTTATAAACATTAACTAAGTAAAATATATATATACTAACTAATAATTATCACAAGTAACTATTCCTTTAACATCCACCTTTGTGTTATAAATGTTACTTCATCAGCATGTTGAATAAATGTGATGTTTTGTCCACCTGATTATGGATTCAACCTCCATTGTTGGGATGACTATTGGGGTGTCACAAATTGATTGAATGAAAATACTTGTGGTTCTTCTTTCCTCCTGTTCTATAGGTACTTAATGAAGAGGAAAATCTATTGTAACCCGTTGTTGAAATTCATTGCTAGGAACACCAACTAGTTAAATTCCCTCGACTTAAGAATGTAGTTGTTTTTGTGATCGAACTGTCTCATGAACAAGTTGTGGTACTCCTAATTATAGTTGCCTTCTAAGGCCCCTTGTGACTACTCTTGACATCTTTTATAACGACTTTAAAAAATTGTTAATTCAAGTTCTTTTGATCAACAAGTTGTTACACAAATAAAAAATCATCAAGGCACTTGAAACACTCTTAGAAAACTACTAAACCTATTACAAATCCAAACTTAAAATTTCAAAACAAAACAAATATTGAAAACCAGAAAGTGTAAGTGTGATTGCTTACAATTTTGTTTGGGTGTTTTCTATTTTCTTAGATCACAAAATTCCTTTTTAGAAGTTTTTAATTCTTGTTTATAAAGGTCATCAATAGGTGTGTTTATTCCAATTTTGAAAATATGGAAACAAAAACATAAGAGTTTTTTGTTTATTCACCAAGAGCAAAATTCATATGTAATTCACAAATAAGTTCCAAAAGGAAAAAACTTCAAAATCAGAAGTATATTGGTTTAGAAATAAATATTCTAAAAGTTACCCAGAAAAATTAAGGAAATTATATTTTCTTATCCTAAAAACTCCTCCTATTTTTACTAAACATAACATTGTTTTAAGTTAAACAACCAATACATCAATTAGAAACTCAAATTTAAACTACAATAACTATAGCCACATGTTTAAAAACATGTTACTATCAACAATTGATTATTATAATACACCGGCTATCACTTCACATAGTTTATCGATTACCTTAAAAACTTGTCATTGGTTAATTTAAGGAACCAATTAACTTAAGGATTTGTCACCCAGTAGTAAATGAACTGATTCTCAAAATAATGTTGCTTCATCAATTATTAGTCGGTATCAATTAGTTATCATGTACATAACTGAAAATTTGGGTTAACAATCAACAACATATGTTTTTGAAAATTAAAGTAATTCCTACCTTAGTGTAATTTGAACTATTTTTCTCCAAAAAAACCACTACATATATCTAATGATTCAAAATCAAAATCTTCAAAAGATATTTCCTAGGTTCACGCCATAAACCAATTCTAAATTGCTTTCTATTGTCCCAATTAGTCCAACCCTATTCTACCCTAACAATGACAACACAAGTATGTCCTTAACAACAAGATGTAAAATTAATTCATGGATTCCCCTGGCAAGGAAACAAATTTCACATTTTCCCTATTCATTTTCACCTTTTGGGGGATCTTTGAACATGGTAGACCCTATGTCATAAGCGCTTGGAATAAAGATGTGACGATCATTTTATGCTTGGGCCAATATTTTTATTGAAGCCATTTTGTTGTCAAATGTTTTCAAAAAAAAATTTTAAAAATCTAAGCCATAGTGAAACAATGTTTCATTCACTAGATGTCTCCTATAAATTAATTATGGACAATATTATAATTCATGGTTTTTTATGTTGTTCAAGTTGACTGCATTGTCCAACTTGACTAATGCACATGTCCATATTGATTAGAAGCTCAAATCCTAAATGACACATGTAATTTTTGAATGTTCAACTTTATTGGAATGACCTACTTCATTGTGTGTCAAATAGAACATCTAGTCAAGTTGGACTAAAAAGTGATAGCCTTGGTCAAATAAGCCAAGGGCCCAATCAAAAGGGATAGGACAAATGTACCTTCTAGCTAGGTAGCCTATGATAAGGCTTGTAAATACCCCTCCCCTTCCCTAAAAATCTTACAATCTTGAGCCATCTACCAATGTGGCTATTAATCTTAAATTTATTTAGGTCCAATATTTATAACCTAATTGGCCAACTTGTAATTCAAGAACAAAGTGAGTTAATTACTTTTCAAAGTGATGATTGTGTATAAAAGACATGAGTTGTACTTGCTCTTGGAAATGATTTGTTTTATTCTGCTAACTCAATATTTTAGAAGTGTTTGGGTTTATGGTGAAGGCATTTGGCATTATAGTTTGTGTACTTATATTTTATATAATTATTTCATAATGGAAGTTATGGTGTCTCATGTAATGACTCATTGATGTCACTTGGTAATTGTGGTGAAACAAGTTATTCTATTTTTAATTGTCATTGGATTTTATGTAGGCAAAATTGGAAACAATTTTCTTAGTGGAGTTCTTTATTCTTAAATAAATAATATTATTGGCCAACTTGTAGTTTGAGAATAAATTAAATTTTGACATCTTTTGTTGTTTTTTTGGTAAGTTATGTTGTCAAGCTACCACTTCATCATTAATTTGAGGGAAATATGGCTTCACCTTTTGCCCCATTGCATTCACAATTGTGCCAAACCCATTGAGCATCACATTTGCATCATCACTGGTTTACTTTCAAAAGACATATAAAATGCCATTAATCAAACCTTGTGTTGTATGGAGAAACAAGGATCAACATAAAACTTATAGTTGAGAACATCACAAAAAGAGGCAACAATTACCAAAACAATTATGTCTATCCCAACTCATATGTGGCATTCAATTTGAAATTCTATAGAAACCACCTAATGAAAGTAACAAGGCCCTAAAACTTTAGCCAGCACCAAGAGGATTGACCCAAACAAACCAATGAAGAAACTAATCAATGAAGACAATAATGAATTGCTATGATTCTTTTGATAACAAATCTAACTTGATGCAAATCCAAATAAGTCCACTATTATGTCAACACACTAGTGTGCTGAGCTTTAACAACTTCTTGCATAAATTGGAAAAGTATGTTTCTCTTAAGAAACTTGAAGAATTAGTGCAAGATCATAGGTGCTTTAGTTGAACCAAAAGTTGATTTCTAATCATTCACCACATTTGTGAATGTTGTTGTAGTAAATTTCCAGCAAATCCCTAGACATGTGAATTGACATGATTGCACAAGGACTCACTTGGACCAAACAATGAAGTAATAAATAAATGACCAAATGCTTGCAAATATTATGAAGGTCAGAATGACAAGAATTCAAGAATTGCATTCGTTTTAGATGTTTTTGGCAAGCTTGCAATTTCTAAATCCCCATATTTTGAATGACCAATATTTTGCTAGATCTTTTATCCATATTTACATTCTACACCCCTCAAATGTGGCAAAAAACTCTAAAAACTACACTGAAAAAACTGGAAAACAAACTGGCGGGTGATTTGAAATCCACAACTAGTGTCTAGATTGAAATTCCCCTAGAGGTGTGGCTCAACATGCCACTATGTAGTCATATTGTTTTAAAATATGACCCCCTTGTGCAACTGTCATGCATTCTACGACATGCTCAACTTCAAACAATTTGACCACAACATCATGTTTAGCCACACATCCAAAACTTTGGCATAATTTTATGAACCATGAAAATGAAAAAGACCACCCACTTAAATAACCCAAAGTAGTTTCAAGATGGAATATGGGAAAATCCTACCCTAATCACATGTGATCCTACTGAAATCACATACTTGACCATCTTGCTCAAATTCTAGTGCACGAAGTCAAATTGCACAATGCACAAAATTTAGCACATTTGATCATATTACATTGGGATGTATGGAGAACATAAAGTCAAAGTGTATTCTATAGAAAATCGACTTGGACAGACTTAATCAATCTAATAGGTCCAAACATACAATGCACAAAAACTAGTGCATAGGGTCACAATTAACAATGACCTAGTTTAACAAGCTACAAAAATCTAACCAAGATTATACACAAAATCTAGTGTACATGGTCATAGTTCACAATATCCTAATTATAAGTTGTAAATCCAAGACCATAGTGCACAAAATCCTAATCATAAACCTAATAAACCTATCTCATAGAGACTTACATGACGACATAATCCTTCCAAAATGTAAACGTTACACAATATCAAATACTATGTGTAGATATTTCTAGGTAGGTGACAATGATGCCAAATTGGAAATCCTAATTATGTTTAAATAATTGATAACTCCAAATAATTTTTCCCAAACCTACAAAGTCCCATTACACATAGTTCACCCAAATAATGAAGTATTGTAGCTAATGAAACCAACCTACCCTAATGAGAAAGTAGGGCAAACTCAATCAAACAATGACAATGTAATATTGTCCAGGCTCAATATGGTGCTCCCATAAACATCCTTGATTATTACCACCATTGGTGTAACCCAAATCCAAAACAATATTGGAAAATCACTATTGAGCAATGATTAGTAACCCTCTTTCACAATGCGATGTTCAGCTTTGTTAAAACATCAAAAATCATTTGCCACTGTTAGTTTGGATTTAACTTTGCTTGGAAAACTTGTAAAAAAATAAATCCAGGCACATCACATGGCCCATACGACATATATTGCCCTTAGCATTGTACGCATTGGCCCATATGTTATGAAAACATGTGTAACTTAAATCTTTTGAATAAAAATGAATTATTATACTTCACATTGAGCAACACAATGGCCAGTTAATGAAATCAAGGCCAAGTTGTCCATTGATAGCCCCGCAAAAATGATTTCATAGCTATTTCCTACCCTTTGGTAGGTGGTAAATACAAGATATGTAATCCTATATTTTGATCTAAATCTGGACTGAAACATCATAAAACTAATATTAACAAAAAAAATTCATTCAAATCTACTCATATTTAATTTTAGAATTAAAATCTAGTAATGAAAGTATGAGTAAAAATGATCAAAACAATAATTTTGGCTATGGAAGTAAAAGCTTTTCCAAAAATCAAAGTGTTATTATCTCATACTCCATCAAAAAAAAATATTTTACAATGATTCATTCTCCTCTTCTTCTCTAAAAATATGCATATAAAAATTAATCCTATGTCTATTCAAATTCGAATTGTGATAAAAACTATGTAATCTAGTTAGTAATTCTTAAAACAATAACTAGGTAAATAGAAATATACTAATTAACTATTACCAAGAATAACCACTCCCTTAACATTACCCCACCCGTACTATAAATTACAGCATGCAATTTTGGATAAAAAAATGTGTTAAAAAATCTGATGTTGTTTTCTAATCTTGTGATTTAGAAATTTGATATTACCCTTGATGCATTACAATATGTTATATTTGTACTATAGTATGCTTTGGTTGTATTATAATTTGATCTGTCTATGGTTGTACTTGAGATTGAAGTAATGTCTAATTTTTTGTTGTAGACAAAGTTTGTTGTTGCCCTTTTGATGTTTTTGTTGATAAGTGTGAAATTGTTTAATGATGTGTTGTTGTATGCTCCTATGATTACAACTTTGATGTCACTTGTAGCTATTGTTGTGTCTGCAAATTTGATGTAATCTAAGTCTACTCCTGATGTTGTAGCTCTGATGCAAATTCAATTTGATCTTATTGAACCTCCCAAGTTTTGTGTTCTTTGAATTATATTTGCTCCCTTATTTCTATGGTTGTAAATGCATATTCATGAGAACTAACCTCTTATGAAACGGATTCTACTTGTTTTTTGAGTCTATTATAATGTATATGTCTTACCACTAGCCTCCTTCTTAGAACTATCCTTCCCTCTTCTAATGTCTCCTAGTTTTTCCTTTATTATTTTTGTGCTTCTTCTATAGAGTCTCCTTCTCTCCTCATCATCATAAAACCAGGACATTAGAACTACTCTTTTAGTTGTCCTAGTTTCTAGTTATTTTTCCTTTTTAGGATAGATGTGTGTAATGTTTTTGATAAGCCTCTCCTTTAGACTTTCTTTTCTTCTATTGTCCTCATGTGGTTGTTCTAGTTGTTTTTTCTCTTGTGGCTCTGTTCCTTTTAATGGAAACCAGTTTTAAAACATAACTCCTAGGACTATGGCAAAATGGCATACATCCTTTTTTGGTTCTCTTTTGGTTGTTCCCTCAATAAATTTTTTGTGACACTTTTTATATATGATCATTTCCATGACTAATTGAAAATACATAATTGTAGCCCAATTGACAGATTTTCCATGATCTGTTCTAAAGATCATTATGGTAGACTTATTATTAAAATGTTGCACCTTCATTTTCTAGTAGATAATGGGCAAAATGGCAACAATTCTATTGGCATACTTTGACCTCATATTCTTTACAACCCACCTTTCATTAATGTTGTAAGTGTTTGGGTTTGTATTAGTTATGTCTACCAATGCTACTCTAGCATTTGACATCTAACCCTAGTTTTCCTTTATTTCTCCTATATGGCAAATTTTTAAAACCTTTGCCAACAAATGTTTGTCTATAATTCTTTATTCTTCCCCCAACATGACCTTGATTATGTTTTATTTAAAATCCAACTTCCAATTGTTTAGAAATTCAACTAGATTGTTGTGATGAAAAGTTTTCCTTACGCACCCCCACACTCCTTGAAAAACTCAAATGTGAGTCCGAAAGTGAAAACATCGAAAGAAGAAGTTGAGGTACGCTCCTTAGCTCACATCACTTTGGGGGAAGAGGGGCATGTTGGAGCTCTAGGATGGGGACCATGAAGAGTGACAAGCAGGTTAATTATTCACATGGGCTTACACAAACCAAATAACAAGTTGGTTAATGTGTAGTTGGAGCACTTTTGGTGCACATGCAAGCCACGAGCATACATGAACTCATAAGACTCACCATGGTTCAAACTTGAGGGGAATCATTACCTTCCCCCTTATAAAAGTTTCTACGATTAGCCATGGGGGCTACATTCAAATGTCATTTTGTCCTGGGATTCCCAAGTTGGGAGTCCCAAATTCCCAAAATTGAGACTCCTTACACTTTGGAGGGCCATAATTTCTCTTGTAAACCTCCGATTGAGGTGAGGTTTCAAGTAAAGTTTTATTTCTTGTCTAAAAAATTTCAATGATATGTAGCACTTGACCTGCACGCACTTATTCCAAGGTGATTCATGACTTTTAATGGGCGGGAATGAAATTGACATTTTGATTTTCGACACTTTGACTCCCAGCCTTTCTTTTGGCCATAATTTATGTTTTAAGTTCTCAAATGGTTCATGCAAGCCCATTTTAGACATTTTTGTTTCAAAATCTTTTTAGTGGTTTAAAAAACATCTCAATCCAATGAGTTTTGACTCTTCAAATTGTTATTTAAATATTTGGCAATCCATCGGGACTTTAACTCCCAAAGTGGGAGCCCTCTTGGGAGTGTGTGGGCTCATTCCCGCACACTCTCATACACTCATGTGAGCATGAAATGTGACTTTCGGGTTTCATTTTCGGTTCGCACCTTTGCAAGCCCTTATTGTTGCAACCTTAACCTTGGGCTCGCGACTAATGCAAAGGCTTGCAAGGTTGTGAGCCAAGAAGGAAGCCTGCGAGTCACATCTCATGCTCCCGAGAGTGTAGGAAAGTGTGAGGGAATGAACCCTCACACTCCCAAGAGAACTCCCACTTTGGAAGTTGGAATCCCAATGGACTCCCAAATTTACAAAGAGCAATTGCGGGTTTCAAAACCCATTGGATCAAGGAGTTCCTTATATCATTGAAAATCTCTTGGAACTTAGATGTTTAAAATGGGCTTGCATGATGCATTTGTACACTTAAAACACAAGTTATGGCCAAAAGAAAGGTCGGAAGTCAAATTAACAATTTGACTCCCGACCACTAAAAGTCAGGAATCAACCCAATTTCCTCATGTGCAGGTGGTGTGTGACATACTGTTGAAAAGCTCTTGACGAGAGCTACAACTTTGCTTTAGACCTCATCTCAATTGGAGGTTTTGACACAAAGTTATGAGGCCCCAAAGTTGCAAAATTCCCAACTTTGGCAATTTTGGGATTCCCCTTTGGGAGTCCTGGGACATAATGCCATTTGGATGTGGGCTTCTTGGAGAGGCACAAAGTATAATATAAGGGGGAAGGTGGTGGCTTCCCTTAGGTCCAGGCCCTGGCGAATCTTGTGAGTTTGAGTTTGCTCGTGGTTCGTCCTAGCACCAGAAGTGTTCCAACTATGTAATAACCACCTTGTGTTTGGTTTTGTGTAAGCCCATGTGGGTAGTTGATGTTTGTCACTCTTCCTAGTCCCATCTTGAAACTCCAACATGCCCTTTTACCCCTAAAGTGCTACAAGCCAGGGAGCGTGCCTCAACTCTTTGCCCTTTCGTTGTTTTCAATTTATACTCACATTTGAGTCCATTAAGGAGCTTGGGAGTGTGTCACTTACCTTGGTCGCAAGCCCAAGGCTAAAGTCACGCACTTCCACTCAACCTCAAACAAACCTACTAATCCAACTTTATTGCCCAAGCTCTTTTTTCCTTTCTAGAGTTTGTCCAAAGCAAAATATTCTCCAGATTATTATTATAATTTTGTTTTATAGGAGTAAAAACGTACCTAACCTCATCATCATCATGAATCTGCACCTTCTTCCCACATAGATTTACAACCATTACTTGTTGACTTGTTTTTTTCATGTGTTTATTATTAAGAATGTGGACTTTCTCTAATATTTACTCCTAAGTAGGCTCTTCTTGATGTAATGGCATTTTTTATTCTTGTTGCAAATCATCCTTCTGCTTTTCTTCCTTAGAATTTGAAATGGAAATCATATTGATTTTGTCACTAGGACCTGCCTTTCTTTTGGGTTTCCTAAAGTTATATATCCTCAAAGTTTCCTTACAATCTTTTTTGTTTTTTTTAATTACTTCAAGAGCTTTTTCAAACTTGGATATTTGAGAAGATCTATGAGAGGAAGAAGATGAATAAACAAGAGAAGAAAAGGGTGGACCTCTTTTGAAAGACCTAGACTGCAAAGGCAAAATGTTTACAAATTTTTGTTGTTCTTTCTATTTTTAAAATTTTTCTTTCTATAATTTCTCTCTAGATTGTCTTTGCAATTTCTCCACAAAACTTTTTTCTACACTCATTCTAGAGACAAAAAATGATAGGAACTTGCCTGTAGGAAACAAAAACAAAGAGACATTCTATTGTTTACTACCTTCTAAAATGTAATCACCTCATTTCATGAAGTAACGTTTCACCTTTTGCTTTAGGGTTAATGTTTTAATGATTTGTCCTTTTTTTAATTTTTGACACATGTCATCTCTTGTTAAAGTTCATTTTGATAGCAACATGGGCTATATAGTTAATGCCTATTGACTTAGGAACTATGTAGACGTGGCACTAGGTTTTTATGATGATAACTTAAAATTTAATGACCTGGTGTTATCTACATTGCATACTTCCTTTGTCCTATGTTGAATCATTAGATCAACAAAGTTTTGTTATGATGTGACAAATTTATTTGACCCATAATCTAATGACTATGAAACTATATAATCATGGTTCATGAAATTTTTCATAACCTATTGTTTCATCAAATTTATTGAAACTTCTTCTCATAATATTTTCTAATTAGTTTTAATAATCACAATTTTGCTTTGATATTTTGAATCATCGTCATATTTTTCTTCCATGTGGTTTGAATATATGGATTGTAAAAACTTTTGATCCTCTAAACTCTAAATCCCCTTCAATGTCTGATCCACATATATGTATGGTTAACATTGACCAAAATTGGATTTGGTTCAAAATTATTAACATAAACAAGAAAAACAATATTATTGGTTAAACAATATTGTACCCTGAATGGACCAAACCATCTTTTCTTGAATTTGACCAAATGTGTCCTTTATCTGTTGGGAAACCATAAAACATAATCTCCAAATTGAAATTTCTTCTATGTGTTTTTCTATTGACTTCACTGAAATATGCTCCATTGGTTGGCCCCCACATTATTTTGAACTTCCAATATGTTTTCCTATAACTTTTTAAATGATGTAATTATAGTTATTACTACTCTAGTTAGTTTTATATTTTTTTGGTCCCCATTAATAGTTGGGAAAACATATTTTGTTGCATTAAAGGATACAAACCATAGACTCATTGATAAGGTGTATAACATGTTGCCACTTTATAAGCAATCTTATATGAAAATGAAATTGTGGATAAATCTTCATCCTAGTTCATATTCTCATTGTCTAACTTAGTTAATAATCTTCTAATGACTTTGTTAGTAGATTTTGCTTGTTTATTTCCCTATGGATAATACGTAGTTGAACTAACATGCTTCAACATAAATGGTTTTATTAAATGTTTTATTATGTCATTGATGAAATGTGCACCTTGATATGTAACTATAATCAATGGACATCCAACTATGGTTAGAATATACTCATATAAAAATGTAGATATAATTACTATAGTATTGGTTCTGAGTGGCTTTGCCTCTACCCACTTGGTTGCATAATTTGTAACTACCAAAATATATTTGTTTCCTATTAATCATCTTGGTGGTTTTATTGGACTTATAAAATTTAGACCCCACATCATAAAAGGTTTCTTTAGAAGAGTTGCTACCAACTTGGTTAGATTTTTTGAAGCACCCCCACACTCCTTGAAAGATTCAAAATGTGAATCCATAAATGGAAACAATGGAAGGAGTTGGGGTATGTTCCTTAATTTGCAACACTTTGGGAATAGAATGGTGTGTTGAAGTTCTAGGATGGGGACTAGGATAAATGACAAGCGAGTCAATTATTCACATGAAACTACATAAACCAAACAACAATTTGCTTAGTGGTTTAACGTTGGAGCACTTTTGGTGCATGGACGAGCCATGGGCATGCACAGACTCACAAGACTCACCAGGCCCAAACTTGGGGGACGCCACCACCTTCACCCTTATAGTATTCTCTATGTCGACCACAGGGCTTGCACCCAAATGTCATTTTGTCCCAGGACTCCCAAGTTGGGAGTCTTGAAATACTCGAAATTGGGATTTTCACAACTTTGGAGGCCCATAACTTTTGTGAAGACCTTTCATTGAAATGAGGTCTAAAGCAAAGTTGTAACTTTTGTTGAGAGCTTTCCAACAATATGTCGTACGTCACCTGCACGCACTTATTCCAAGGCGATTCCCAAGTTTTAATGGTTAAAAGTCAAATTGGCAGTTTAACTCTTGGTCCTGCTTTCAGTCATAACTTGTGTTTTAAGTACTCAAATGGGATTGTGAACCCATTTCACACATCTATGTTCCAAGAACTTTCCAATGTTATAAGGAACTTTTTTAATCTAATGAATGTTGACCCTTTTAAGATTTGAAAGTCCATTGGGACTCCAACTCCCAAAGTGGGAGATCATTTGGGAGTATGTGGGTTCATTCCCTCACACCTTCCCACACTTCCAAGAACATGAAATGTGATTGTTAGGCTTCATTCTTGGCCCACACCTTCATAAGCCCTTGACTTAGTCATGAGCCCAAAGTTAGGGTCATGACATTTTTGGTTTTTTATCTTCTAGTTTCTTTACAGTTGTCATAACTTTTTACATAATTCATGACACTATTAAAAGTTCTGGGTTTTGCAACTATCGTTTGCAACTAAAATTCAATTGCATGTGACACATGTAACTGCAAATTTGTGTAGTTGCATGAGACAAATTACACACGACATTCAATTACATGTGACATTATGTATGCAACATGTATATATGGTGTTAATATACATACTCATCCATACATACTAATGCAAATGTAGTTGCACCTTATGTGCAACTCTCCTTGCAACTACAATGCAATTAATAAAAATATGACACATGTTTTGAAATTGGACAACTAACTTGTGGACATGTGTCACTAATTAATTAATTTTTGTTTTCAAAATAAAAAATTCATTGGATTAATTTCAATCATTAAAATTTGTGTCACTAAGATGATGACACGGGTCCATTTTGAAACACCAATTATATGGTGGCACATGGAAAGTAAGGCCCATCTATTTTTAATATTGAATAGTAATATCTAAATTGTCCAATTTATGGCTAATAAGATGTTGACACGTGTTGCCTAGTTAGTTAATTATTATTAAACCCTATTAGGTAAATAGGTTTACTAAGGTATGTAAGTAGGTTGAACATAGTTCGGTTTAGGCTATATAAGTAAGATTATAATAATCCGATTTTATTTTTAGGATTAACCATTTCATAAAAAGCAAGCTTTTTTAATTCACTCATCCCCATCGGCATTTGATGTTTCATAACAACACAGTTATTGCTTCTACTTATATACTGAGCCAAATAAAATTGGAAGCCAAAGGATATGGGATAAAAAATTCCATTGCAAACCTCAGGAACCAACTTAGTTGCACATCATATGCAACTAATGTATCAGAGTATAGCAACCAAGGGAGGGTTCTGTTGATTTTAGTGTCCACAAAAAACTTGAAGCCCTCCTCTTGGCACATCTAACACAATAAGAATTGTTGAAAATGGATTAGAAATGAGAAAGTTATGATCCCCCAAAGTAAAGGGTGTTAGAAATTCAAAAAAACCATTGAACACTACAAAGGCCAATTCTTAAACACCCAGAAATTTCCTTTTATATTGTTATTTTTGCTATTAAAGTAACAATATGATTTGTAGAACTTCAGTTGGCACTCTTATAGCACTTTAAATTGTTTAAAAAGAATAAGAAATAAGAAAGTTATGAGGTTTAAAAGTAGGAGGGGTCCAAAAAGAAGAAAAAAACATGTTTTGTAACTTGGAAAAAACTTATTTTTCTTATTTTTCATGTTTTTCTTCTTTTTAATTTTTCATTACTTCTTGTTTTTTGCAATTCAAAGATGATTGTAGGATTTTTTTTAATAATTATAATTACTTATGATTCTAACATTATTATCTGGCTTAAATTAATAATTAACTTAAGATGTTTTTGTACTCGTAGGTTAATTTGTGTAGCCTATTTACATTAATATAAATTAATAATAAAATTTATGTATATAATACCTATTGAATATATATATATTGATTATCATTATAATTATAATATACATTTAATTGATAATTATGAACATTTATAATAAAATTTAATATTATCATATTAATTTATTCTAAATATATATTTTTTATTTGCCAAAACAAATATTTAAATATATCTCATAAATAAAATTTTAAAACTTGCAATATATATTTAAACCATGGTTTAGTTTAACATAATTTAGTTTAGCCATAATTAATTTAGCTTAACTTAATTTAACCATTGTTGGTTTTAACCTAATTTAATTTAGCCATAAATATTTTAACTTAGTTTAATTTAGCCATAACTGGTTTAACCTAATTTAATTTAGCCATAATTAGTTTTGCCTAACTTAATTTAACCATAATTATTTTGGCCTAATTTAATTTAGCCATATTTAATTTACCATAATTAGTTTAACCTGATTAATTTAGCCATGGTTAGTTTTAACATAATTTAATTAGCCATAAATAATTTAGCTTAATAAAATTAGGCATGGTTAATTTCAGCCTAATTTAATTTAGCCATGGTTAGTTTAACTTTTTTGTTTATTTAACCTAGGTTAATTTAACTGCGATTATTTTAACCTAGGTTAGTTTAAGTTAGCCTAAGTTAGCATGGGGTTAACCTTAATATTAAATGCACATAATATTATTATACATAACCTATGTAGATATATTAAGTATAATAATTTAAGTATGTATAAGTTTAGACCATTATTTTTATGACATGTGTCCATGTTGTACACATTTAGTTGCATGTTAGTTGCACACACAATCGTATGGTTGAAAAATTATACAATACCAAATGTATAGTTGCAAACATCACCAAGATAGTTGCAAATGACAACTAGTTGCATGCCAGTTGCATAGTGATTGGTTGCAAAAGATAGAACTTCTAGTAGTGTGAGTATCCTTGAACAAAATTGGCCACCAATATTTTGCATCTATAATTTTCTTTGCATTAAATATATGTAGCAAAATGTCTTCTTGCCATTCCTTCATGTAGTTCCTTCAGGACAATTTGTGTTTTTGAGGTGGTCAAACATTTGCACATTTTGTTGTCTTGGCCCACTTTGTACATTATTCCTTTTTTCAGAGTAAAGGGTTTTGCCTTTCTAGTCAACTTTGTTTCTAAGTCAAGTTCAAAGTTTATGGCATTTGAAATGTTTTCAAATAGTTTTTTACTTCTTACACCCATATAGGTTTTTAAAAAAATAATGATGCATCCCCAATCTAATATGGGACTCCCAATGGTTCTAAACTATTTAGCAATCTAGATAAAACATCAACAACCCATGTGTTCAATTAGGTTTGTAGACTATTGTGAGTTCATACTCCAAGAATAACAACAACCATTTGGCTATCCTTCTTGACACCTATGGTTTATTGACCAAGTACACCAAAGCCATATGGTCTACATAAAAAACAAATTTTTTTTTCAATAAAAAATGTTTGAACTTATGCAGAGCATAAACCATTGCTAAGGCTTTTCTTTCTGTAGTAGTAAATTATATTTTGTTTTATTTAGCAGTCTAGAAGTGTATACTATAAGTTGGTCATACTTACCCATTGGGTTTTGTGCCAACATTGCACCTATTGCCAATAATGATGCATTTGTGTGCACATGAAGCTCCAACTACTAATTTGGAGGCATTAGAATTGGTGTTTCCATGTATTTATATTTGATCCTAAGCTTCTTGACACTCTGTGGTTCAAATAAAGGGTTTGGTTTTCCTCATCAACTTTGTGATTGGTGCCATGATAAAGGCAAAGTTCTTAATGAAACATCTATAAAACTAAACCATACGATTAAAGACCTAAATATGTTGTGGCTTGTAGGTAATGGCATATTCATTATTGCCTAAACCCTCTTGGGGTTTGGTATTTTTCCTTCTTTGGAAACTATGAACCCAAAATTCAGTCTTGAAAATATAATAAAGGCACATTTCTCTAGGTTAAAACTAATTTTATATTCTCTACATTTCTAAAAACAACGCCTGAGCTTCATTAAATGATTCTCCATATCATTATAAATTGTGAAGTCATCTAAAACTATCTTCATGAACTAGTTTAAATATTTTCTAAAGGCTTTACTGACTATTCTCTAGAAAGTTGGTGGCCCATTTTTGACACCAAATGGCATCACCATCCAAACAAAAGCTCCCCAATCTGCTACAAAAGTTATTTTGTGTCTATCTTTAGGGGTTATAAAAATCTGATGGTATCCTAAATATCCATCAAAAAATGAATAGGCTTCATACCCTATTATAGTGTTTAGTACCTCATCAGAAAATGGAAAAGGATAAGGATCTTTTTTGGTTGCCTTATTTAGCTTTCTGAAATCCACACAAATTTCCAATTTTCCATTCTTCTTAAGCACTACCATTATAAGTGATAACCATGTAGCCTCTTCTATCGGTTGAATGAATCTAACTACTAATAGTTTATCAATGTCCTATTTGATAGTTGTAACATAATTAAGGTTCAATCTGTACCTTGTTTGATGTGTTGGTAGTGTTGAAGTATCTAATTCAATTATGTGTTGAACTAATTCTAAAGTTATTTTAGATCCTTATAAATCCATGCAAACACATCTTTGAACTCCTTGAATAACATCTAAAGCTCTTTAATTTTCTCCTTTGTTAATTGTGCATTAACTTTGATGTATTATGGATTTGCCTTTGTGCCAAATTCAGTTCAATAAGTTGTTCTTCAATCAAAAATCAACCTACTATTTAAAGATTTTGTACCTGTATTTTGGCTGATGTTTCATCCACTTAAATATCATCTTGTGTATGATGATAATAGGTTTATGGATAAACCTTATCTTCCAATGATATCTTTGGTTTGACATAAAAGTTTTATAATTTTGTTGTTGTAGACACGATTTCTGCTACTTTTTTATTTGATGTCCCTCGTTTTGGTTTAGGTTTTTCATTGATTCTAATTTCTAACACTCCAACACTCAGTAATAAAACCATTTCATTTGAAATAGTGATCATGCCAATTGAGAACAACTTTAGTTATGTCTCAGATATAAAATCTTCCTCTTCATTTGTTAGCCCTATTGGCAAGTTATAATAAATAAATATTTGGGGCCTTATGGTTTCTGCTTCTAGTTTCTTGTTAACTAATATTGTTCTGATTATTCCATTACCTTGAACAGTGATGACATTATCACCCTAATCATGTGTAACCTTTGCATCTATGAACCAAGGTCTTCCCAACAACATGGAATAACAAAAATCTATCACACTATTTTTTACACAATAAATGTGGCTATACATGGTATGCCATGTATGTGAGTCTTCAACTTTTTAATGACTCTTAAAGGTTTGGTCGTAATCTAATATGCGATTCTGAGGTGGTATGGAGCTAGTCATGGTTTGGATAAACCTAAGTTTGTTTTGAGGTTTTCTGTTATGATGTTCACACTTGCTCCTCCATTTAACAAAACATCCTTAGTAGCAAAACGCAAAGTTATGGGGCTCCAAAGTCGCAAAAGTCCCAACTTGGGCGATTTCGGGACTCCCATTTGGGAATCATGGGACAAAAAGCCATTTTGGATGTGGGCCCCATGGAGAGGTGTAGAGTATACTATAAGGGGGAAGGTGATGGCTTCCCCCAAGTTTGGGTCGTGGTGAGTCTTATGTGTTCGTGTTGCTTTTGGCTCGTCCTAACACCAAAAGTGCTCCAACTACGCACTAACCACCTTGAGTGGGTTTTGTGTAGGCCTGTATGAATGAGTGAAGCTTGTTAACTCTTCCTATTCCCATCCCAAAACTCCAACACGCCCCTCTAACCCTCAAAGTGCTATAGGCTAAGGAGCGTGCCTCAACTCATCCTTCTTTCGATGTTTTCTACTTGGATTCACATTTGAGTCTTTCAAGGAGTTGGGAGTGTGGCAACTAGGCTTTGATATCACTTTAGTAGCTATATTGGGTTTTTCTAGCTTCAATTTTTGCCACATATCTTTTTTTAATGTAGTGTTATTTTCAACAATTGACCTAACCTCAAAGTATAGGTAGTTTCCAACATATGTTTATTAATATCTTGGAATATTTGTTCCATATACATAATTTTGTTGATAGGATTAACAACCTTTTTTTTTTGATAAAATTGGTTCTATGAACACTTCAAATTTTGGTAATCCTACCCAAATTGTATTCTATTGTGCTTTCTCCTTTTGAATCAAATTTTCTAATGGGTTTTCTATTGGCATTTCTTATATGGTCTTGACAAAAAAATATTGTAGTTTTTGCTCCTCTTCCCAGTCAATAGCAGACATGCAAAAACACATTGAGGTGTCACGATTTCAGTAGATTAGTGTCCCTTTTCAAAGTCCTTTTCTAGTGTAGTTGAAAATTGGCTGAAAATATGAATATTTAGATGATATTGAAAGTAACATTTTTTCTATTTCCAATTTCAAATCATGATGTTATAAGAAATAAAAAATTATCACAATAGATTTTTTAATGGTTTTTTTAATGCTGAAAAAGTTTTTTTAAATCATTAAAAATTTTGGGATTTAAAATAATCCATAACATACTAAATTAAAATCACATTCCATTCATTCAATGGATCTTTAGTTTTTAAAACATGATTCATCCAATATCCCAAAGTTTCAAACACATAAGACTAATACATTGTAAGATAAAAGTACATATCCATGAGTTTTGTAAGTGTGACAAAAAGTGTGGCAAAATTCAAAAATCCATTATTTATTGGTTTCCATGATTTTTTTAATTTTTTTTCATTCTTGAAAGGTTGATTATGATAGCTTTAAACAAATGAGTCCCTTTTTCTATTATTTCAATGAAATCTATTTTATTTTATTTTCTTATATTTAGGGAATACAAGAAAAACTACCATTGTGACATCCATATAAGGTCACTGTAGTGTGCAAACACCTTCATTCCTTTGTGCTTAAACATATTTTGCATATCATTATACTTACGACAATCTATGATCTTATCTAGTGTCACCACAATATAATAGGAATACCTCATAGGTCCCTATACTTTAATATGTTGAGTAGTAACCTCAAAGACTACAAGAACAAAGTCTTCCTTTCTTTTGACTTTACAAGGTTCAACATTATGATTTGTCCAATGACAATTTGTATAATACAAATTTGTTTCCTTTGGGACTATTTGAGATATTTGAGCTAATGTTGTTTTATAATCATGTGGTATCAATAGACTGTTTATGGCCTCTACTTCAAAAATTCCTTCTTCATGAACTAAAGTTGTTTCCTTATGTTGCTACATGGTTTTTCTCTTTATGCTTGTTGTTGCTACACATAAAAATGGTTGTAATCCATATCTAAAAATAATAATTAGGAAACTATATGTTGTCTTGTGTTGAAGATTATTAGGCAATTTCAATAACCTTTCATAATAGATTTCCACTCTTTCATTCTTCTCTTACTTCATGTTCTTTAATTGTAGGTAAATTTGTTCATCATTCTAAACTCTTTTATACCTTTTACAAAAAACTAGTTGCAATTCGACAAAAGTGAAATTTGGGTAATCTCCCATATAATTGTTACACCAATCATACAAAAAAAACTAAGGGTAAAACTAAACATATTAATAATTTTTACATCATTTGTTTCACTGTGTGCTCTAATAGCAATTTAAAAAAATTTAACATGAACATTTGGGTCAGAATCTTTCACATATTCAAAATTGTTAAGTGGCCAATGATAAGGTTTGTTTGGTGGTAATGGTGGCTTGCTTGGATTCAGCATTGGCAATACAAAATACCTTGGAGGTCCTAATGGGTTTGAGCCGCCTCCTCTTGGATCTCATGGTTGATTAACAAAAACTTTGTTGACCTTTTTGGGCATGTCTTCATGCAAACTCACAAGTTATGTTCCCTTTTGAATGTGTGGTTTGGACATGATACCAACAACAATTTGTACTAGTGCTAATACAAATGGATCTTTAGTAACTATAATCATAAACATAGGCATTAACACATAATATAATGGTACAAATCTTATTGGTTCCATTCTAAAATTGGAAGTTCTTACATAGGTAACTCCAATAGTGTTGTGATGTAACATATTTGGTGTGGGAGCTATAAAAATAGGTACTACATCAGCCACAATTTAAGCTTTCATTTCCATTCTATTATCTTTCCAAATCCATTCTTTAAGTCTATTTGGAATTCAAACCCTCTCATGGTAGAAATCCTTTAGCTTAATATGTCCATGGTTATTGGCTATTACAAGTTCTAGATTCAAATTTTGGAAATGTTTAGCAAATCCTTGCTTCATATTGTTTTCAATAAATGGACATTCATTGATTTGATGTTTAATCTAATGGCAATATGAATGTGGAAAATTAGATATTGGAATTTTGTTCACATTATGAATCCCTCTACTTTTATCCCTTGGAACTCCTTTACAATACTTTCATTATGTTGATTAAGTTTGGGCTCATTATATCTCTCTAATAGCCATAGGTACACCTTCTACTACTATTGGTAAGACTACAATTTCTTGTCTAGTTACAAGTAGTGGCTCAACTCCTTTGGACATTTTGATACCTTGAGTGGTGGCTTCTTGTTCAACCACATAATAAATCGGAGGTTCAAAATTTTTAACTCTTTATTCAAACTCTTTGTTCTCATGGTCCTCTTAATAATAAGAAGACCTTATTACTTCATCCAACACATTCACTTATGCCTCTGTATATTTAGATGATCATAGGTAGTTTTTTTCAATTTCCTTAAACATTTCAATACTGGTGTTTTTTTCCACTTCCTAGTTTTCCACTAGTTCATAGAAATCTAGAGATGCAAATTGATACACAAACCTAGGTTTATACCTCTATAACATCCTTTCCTTGGCTAGTCACCAACTTTGGACTTGAAATTTCCTACGGTTGTCCAAGTACTACAGAAGTCCATGTTCCGTCTTGATCTCTATGACTTTGAACCATAAATTGTGATTAAGAAGCATATTACACCCACTCATTTGGGTGAGTAGTTGATTACATCATTTTCCTTGGAGATCATCATATGTAAGTGTGCCTTTTTTGAAAACCCCTAGTCCATACTTCATGCCATACCATTTCTTGTGGTAGAAATGACTTCATGCCATTTCTTATGTTTTCAAAGTTTGTTTGTCCAACATTAGATTCCAATATGGGGTTTCTAAAAGCCCTACATACTCCTCTACATTTTCAATATTGTCTCTTGTTTTTCTTTCAACGACTTGAAGATTTGCCTCCAAATCCAATTGTCATTATAAACTCTAGGTCACCATTTGATTCATCTTGTTTTACAATCCTTTGTCTTCATGTTTTATAAATCGCTCGACATTCCTTATGGCGTCAACTATTTAAACCTCTAATATTTCCTAACATACCCTTTTAAATCTTGAATTGAAAAATAAAACCCATTCATCTAAACACTTTCATCTACATTATAACTACGAAAATTATAAAGAGCCTTCTCATTATTGTAAGGAAAAAAAAAATCCTCAAAAGATGGTCATCAAATGGTAGAAATGAATTTAAGTCGTGCAAAATTATTCCACACTACTATAACATATTTGCACTACAATATGCACACATTCATAATTTCTACCTTGATTCTAAACACACCTAACCCTATAATTCCTTAAAACACCATATTCATGGTTATTTTATATAACCAAAATTTGCACTTCAAAATACAATGTAGAAAATTCCAAAGACAATATTTCAATTCATTTCGTTATATTATGATATTATAGAAAATTCACGCAACAATATCAACATAGAAATCACTACAAAAGTTTATACTTATTTGTTTTATTGGAAATTGAATCAGAATTACAACAAAATTCCATGTTTTGTCAAAATCAAATAAAAACAATAAAATAGATTTGTAGTATATCAAAACAAAATTTATGGTTTTTTATCACAAATTACCTACAACTATTTTTACTGTTCCCAAAGCTATGTGTCTAAGAATGAATCCTTTTTCCCTAAACTTCCTCCTTTTGGGCAATCCCAAGTCACATCATCATGATTAAAAAACAGCAAGAATTCAAAATTCAAACCTACAATGTTCCATGATCGGTCCCTATCCTAAATGCCTTGTTCATCCAAACCATGTAATCATCCTACCAGTTTAACATAAAGTTTGATGAAGCCAATCATAACCATTCGCAACTTAAAATACATATACGTGGAATTCCATACATTGTAACTTTCATCGTTATGTGAAACAATGTGTTGGATGGCAATTATTCCATGCTCCTTGGCCAACCTTGGCTTAGGAATGCTAAGGTGATCCATGATTGGGGAAAGAACCTGCTCACCATAAAAGGAAATGGAATGATTTCAATGATTTCAATAACAAAACATTTGGATGCTAATACTAAACGACCAAAAATTCTTCTTCATTATGATTTTGCTAATGGCATCACAAATGAAGAGGAAATTCTCCTCCAAGCCAAACTGGAATTGTTCACAATTGGAATGACTACCCTATTGGAATTGGGCACACTAATGTCTTATGTTGTTCCAAAAACCAGTTTCGAGGAGCTACAGTTTGATTTTCTTCATGCCTCGAAGGAAATTATCGTAGATGAAGTGTGCATGATTTGAAAATTGCAAGGTGGATGCTACAAGAAGATGATTAGATTTGAGATTTAAATCTAGGCACTACTACTGAATCGTAGCTAGTGAAGCTCAACGCTAATCTAGACCTTTTGACAACTATAAAAGCGGAATATGCGTTTCAAGAATACAAAGATGTTTTCACATGGTCCTATAAGGATCTCAAAGGAATAACTCTTCACATTGCTTAACATTGGATTGAATTGGACACAATGATATCGCCTTCCCATTAAAACTAGTATCGAATGAATCCCAATTATGTAGCTATGGTCAAACAGGATTTAGACAAGCTTTTGATTACAAGATTCATTGTTCCAGTGGAAGAATCAACTTGGCTTTCACCCATTGTGGTGGTCCCTAAGAAAAATGGTAAGCTGTGCATTTGTGTCAATTTCTAAAAATTAAATGTAGCCACCAAAAAAATTTGCATCCTTTGCCATTTACGGATGAGGTCTTGGATATGGTAGTTGGACATGAAGTTTACTCATTTTTGGACAGATTTTCCAATTACCATCAAATCATGATAACATCAAAAGATCAATACAAAACAACCTTCATCACCAAATGGGCGTTTTTGTGTGGTTGGTCATGCCTTTTGGATTAAAGAACGTGCCACCAACCTACCAACGAGTTGTCAATATGGCTTTCAAAGAATATCTTGGTGTGTTCGTGAAGTTGTTTTTGGATGATTTCAGTGTCTTTAGCGATTTGAAAACACATCCGGCTAAACTCTTACTATGTTTCAGCAAATGTCAAGAATTTGATATTAGCTTCAACCTTTAAAAATGTATGTTTATGGTGTTTTGTAGTGTCATACTTGGGTACATTATGTTTAAGGAAGGGAAGTTATTGGATCCTAAGAAAATTGTAACCATAATCAATATGCCAAAACAAAAAAACCCCTAAGGACATTCAAATTTTCAACAACATGGTTGAGTTTTATTGTTGTTTCATCTAGAACTTTGTTTTCATCATGGCCTTAATTACGAAATTGTTGTGAAAAACCAAAGTTTTTAATGAACTCCCAAATGTTAATAGGCGTGGGAGGTAATCATGTAGTGGTATGTGGATGCACTAATCTTGATTGCACCAAGGTGGGATATGGAGTTTCATGTCCACACCGACATGTCCAATTTAATAGTCAACGTTATGTTGGTTGAAAACCCAATTGGAAAATGTGACCAATTGATTACATATGCATTTCGATTATTGAACAATGTAGAGAAAAAATACACCATAATCAAAAGGGAAGTGCTAATGATGGTATATGCTCTTCGCAAATACTACCACTACTTATTCGATAACAAGTTTTTTTTAATATGTAAACCATATGGCCCTCCTTTACTTAATAAAAAAACCCCAAGTTTTTGGTCATATTGTTCGATGGATTGTGTTGTTTTTAGAATAAGATTTTTTGATGGTGTATAAACTAGGAAAATCACACTTAATTGTGGATGTCTTATCTCATTTATTGGCGTCTGATGAACCAAGTGGAATGCTAGATCAAATCATTGATGCCACCCTATTCCTACTCCAACTGGCATGGTTGTAAAAAATTCAGGATTACTTGCAAATAAGAGATTTTCCAATTTCATACACAGTGGAATAAAAAATGGAAATTAATTTGAAATGCTTTGCCCTACATGTTGCAACAAGGCAATTTGTACAAATAGGGTTAAGACCAGATATTTCAATAGTACCCACACCAAGAAGAAATTCTAATAATCCTTTAAGAAATGCACGAAGGTGTAAATGGATGTTGTTTTTTGGTAGACATCACAATTTGAAAAAAAATTGGTTGTTATATATTGGTGGCTGAATTTTCACAAGGATGTTATGGACCATTATAGATCCTATGACAATTGCCAATAGATATGAAATTTGGTCCACACAAGTCTTGCTAAATTAATCACGATGCTCCTTGTTAAGCCTTTCATAAAAAGGGGTATTGATTTCATAAGCCCCATTAAATTAATAGGCATTACACAAGTAATCGTTATGTTATAGTGGCAACCGATTACATTACCAAGTGGGTGGAGGCCAAAACATTAAAAACAAACATTGTAGCACTCACAACACGATTCTTATATAAATTTATTTTTAAGTGATTTGGCTACCCACTCACCCTAGTTAGTTATCGCAACCTTAACCTTGGGTGTCGCGCTCCCAAGTTCCTTGTGGACCCACTTGAGGGTCCAAGTATGCGGCAATGCGGAAGCGATTGGAACTTGGGGCACGATCCCGACTTCCAGCACTAGAGGGGGGGGGTAAAAAGGGGC